>Ga0206823_1012_pt2 | contig 44158 bp, 26 predicted proteins | sample Alteio_BWOrgCont_81_FD_152868 | JGI IMG/M metagenome (GOLD analysis project Ga0206823, IMG submission 152868) | Enriched cells from forest soil in Barre Woods Harvard Forest LTER site, Petersham, Massachusetts, United States -... | ecosystem: Environmental > Terrestrial > Soil > Temperate forest >...
TGACTTCAAGATAACTCGTAACTCCGCCGTCGTAACGTGTGTTTGACAGATCGAGGGACCGTTGCGCTGCCTGCACCGCCGAAGCTTGGACGCTCGCTTCCTGCTCGAGAATTCGTAACGCCGCGAGGTTGTCTTCCACCTGTTGGAATCCAGTCAGCACGGTCTCACGGTACGAGGCCACGGTGGAATCGTAAGCGGCCTTTGCTTGATCGTTCGTTGCGCGCCGGCGGCCTCCATCGAAGATGGTCTCTGCAGCGGATGCGCCAATAGACCACAACGCACCAGGGCCCTGTAGAAGCGTGGTCACGGTCCCGCTTTCGAGACCGCCCGTCCCCACAATATCTACGAGAGGATAGTAAGCAGTCTTAGCAAGCCCAACCTGAGCATTCGCCGATGCCACTCGGCGCTCTGCGGCAGCTATATCCGGGCGTCGTTCGAGTAATTCCGAAGGTATCCCGACCGGAATTGCCGGTGGTGGAGCGGTGAGCGGCAGCGGAGGAAGCGTGAAATCCGCTGGCGCCTTGCCGACTAACACCGCGGCGGCGTGTTCATACTGAGCGCGAGCAACCCCGACATCGACCAGCTCGGCCCGCGTGGTTTCAAGGATCGTGCGCGCTTGCTCAACTTCAACCTCCGAACCGAGACCGCCCTGATAGCGGTCCTCGTTGAGTTGCCATGCCTGTTCGTACTGGGCGACTGTGTCGCGCAGCAGCTTCTCTTCAGCGTCCAGTGTGCGGACGGCAAAGTAGTCGATGGCAAGTGCCGAGTGCATGCTGAGATTGATAACAGCCAGATCTGCGGCCGACGCTTGTGCCTGCTCTCTGTACGACTCCACATTGCGGCTCACCCGCCCCCAGACATTTGCCTGATAAGAGAAGCTGACGGGTAAGACAAAGTCGTTAAACGTTAACCCGTCAAGGCCTGAACTCTGGGGAGGCCGGTTATTAGAGTACTGCTCCCGGGTTGCAGTGGGAGAGGAGGTCACGGTGGGATAATAGTCGGCTCTGACATACCGCAGAGCCGCTCTGGATTCCTGATATTGGGCCAGAGCAGCCTTGAGGCTTTGGTTTGAGACGTCAATCTGCTCTTCGAGAGCATTCAACCGGGGGTCTTGAAAGATCTTCCACCATTCCCCGCCCAGGTTCTGGTCGTTCGGTTGCGCGGTCTTCCAGTTCCCAATCTCCTTATATGCAGGGGGAGCGGTGACGGTTGGAGACTTGTACTTAGGACCCAACGCGCAGCCGCTAAACATGACAACTGCGGCGTAGAGAAGGGTAATGCTTGGCAGACACGCAACGCGCGCGGTGAAGTGAATTGTGTGAGTGCGGTTCATCGCGCATCTCCCGGCAGAGTCGCTTGTACAATGTTCACCTGTTGTCCGGCAACCAGCGAATCAGGAGGGTTAGTAATGACTTGGTCGTTCGCATTCAGGCCAGCAACAACCTCGATCTGATTCCCGAAGTCATGACCCGGAGTAACATCACGGATCACGACTTTCCCGTTCCTCACCACACCCACCTGCAGTCTCTCGCCGCGGAAGATGAGAGAACTGACCGGAAGCAGGAAGGTCGAATTATGGGAAGGAATTTGCAGGTGCACTTCCGCATACGATCCGGACAGAAGAGTTGCGCCCGGATTATCAAGGTCGACTTCCGTGAGCAACGTCCGAGTGGTTGCGTTAATCGCCTCCGAGGTGCGCACCAGCTTACCGGGAAACCTCTTGCCAGGAAATTCTCCCAGAGTGATTTCTGCACTAGTCTGGCTCGGCTTAATGCCCTGGGAGTATTCTTCGGGAACATTGACGTAGACACGCAGAGTGCGTGTCTGTGACATATCGAAGAGATCAGTCTTTGGGGCGGTGGAGCTGCCGGAATTGATCAGGTCGCCTATGTCCGTGTTGCGCGCGGTGATCACTCCGTCAAACGGAGCGTAGACCTTCTCAAACGAGACCAGCGCCTCGTAATGACGGACATTCGCCATGTCGGCATCGACGATTGCCTGGTTGGCCGAGTAAGTGCCCACGGCGTTATCCACATCCTGTTGTGCAACCGCATGCTTGGTCAGCAACGATTGATAACGATCTCGCGTAATCTGCGAAAGTTTGAGGTTGGCTTGGGCAGTGACGAGCGTGCTGCGGGCCTGCGCCAACTGTTCGTCGACTTCCGGAGTCTGGATGATAGCCAGCAGGTCGCCGGCTTTCACGTGGGTTCCGATATCGTAATACCACTTCTTGAGGTAACCGTCGGTACGAGCATAGATCGGTGATGTTACGAACGGCTGAATGTTGCCGGGCAGAATGATCTCTTGGGACGGCGCCGTTTGCTTCGGCACTATTATTGACACGGAGGGCACTGCCATTTGTGTTGTCAAAGTGCGCAGGTTTGTCTCGGCCCTGACCCGCGATCCGATGCCCACGCCCAACGCCGCAATCCCGGCCAGGGCCACCACGGCCCCAACGAGCCAGCGCAATTGCGATGTTCTGAGGCCTCCTTGGTTCAGAGGACAAGATTTTACTGTTTCCATTGCTTCGGGAAGTTGTGTTTGTGTCATCTCAATCACCCAAGTTCTCGGTTGGTAGCTGACCTTCGAGCAAATCACGGTCTTGTCCCGATTGGAACTTTGACCGATGCAGGACGCTGAAAAATGTTGGTACAAAGAAGAGCGTGGAAACCGTAGCGAAGAGCAACCCTCCGATTACAGCCCGTCCCAGAGGAGCGTTCTGCTCGCCGCCATCGCCAAGTCCCAGCGCCATGGGGACCATGCCGATGATCATTGCGAGGGCGGTCATCAGCACCGGACGAAAGCGTATGAAGCCCGCCTCAAGAGCAGCGGAAATTGGGTCCTTACCCTGCGAGATTTGCTCCGTGGCGAAACTAACGACCAGAATGCTGTTCGCCGTGGCCACTCCCATGCACATGATTGTCCCCATGAGTGCAGGGACACTCAGGGTGGTATGGGTGATGAAAAGGATCCAGGCGATTCCGGCCAGTGCTGCCGGCAATGCCGAGATCATGATGAATGGGTCGAGCCATGACTGGAAATTCACCACGATCAGGAGATAGTCCAGCATGATCGCGAACAACAGACCGAGAAGAAGTCCGGTGTACGAAGAATTCATAGTCTGCACCTGGCCGCGAATCACTACTCGCGAACCCCGGGGTAGCTGGCTCCGAGCTGAGTCGATGATCTTATTGATGTCGTGGGAGACGCCGCCGAGATCGCGGCCATCCACCGAACCGAAGACATCGATCACTGGAGCAACGTTGTAATGCGACACCACTCCCATGCCTGTTCCTCGCTGAGTTGAAACCAGGCTTGCCATGAGCGAGGGAGGCGCTGTCGGGTTGCTGCCGGTGACTGGAGTGTTCACCAGATCTTGCAGGGAACTGGTGAAGTACTGCGGCGTCTGCGTGGCGATTGAATAGCTAACCCCATTCTTAGGATCGACCCAGTATGTTGGTGACGTTTGAAAACTGCCACTAAGCGAAACGAGAAGATTTTGCGCGATGTCATGCGCCGAAAATCCAAGTTCCTGGGCCTTGGTGCGTTCGATTCTCATGTGCAAGTAGGGCTGATCGAATGGCTGCTGAAACCGGAGATCAACGGCTCCCGGCACGCGGCGAATTCTCTGCAGCAACTGACTCGCCCAGACGCGGTTGCCCTCCAGATCCTGACCGATTACCTGGATGTCAATGGGAGCTGGCAGTCCAAAGTTCAGAATCTGGGTGACCATGTCGGAAGGCAAAAACGCAAACGTGACACCTGGAAACTGGCTGGCAAGACTCGCCCGAAGTTGTTTGACATATTCGCCCGTCGGATGATGCTTTGGCGTGAGACTTACCATCACGTCGGCATCGGAGGTTCCGATCGGCGCCGAATTGCTGTAGGAGAGATTGATGCCGCTGTACGGCAGGCCTATATTGTCGATGATGCTTTCCATTTCTTCCGCGGGAATCTGCTTCCTGATTGCATCCTCAACTCGATCGCAGAGGAAGGCAGTATCTTCAATGCGCATGCCTGTTGGCCCACGTAGGTGAAGCTTGAAACTGCCGGCGTCGACGCTGGGAAAGAAGTCTTGGCCGAGCCACGGCACGATAATGGCGAGCGAGCCGAGGCAGGCCGCGAAGAAGGCGGTCAGAAACGCCAGACGATGACGAAGACAGAGCTCAAGCATGCCGCGATAGGCGTTTCGAAAGACTTCGAAGCCTGATTCGAACTTCTTCTGAAGCCTGACGAAATCGTTGCGGCGGGCCCCCGCGCGTTCAACGCCCTTTTGGCCGCGCAATAAGTACTTGGCCATGGTGGGCACGATCGTTCTCGACAAAAAGTATGAGGCCAGTATGGCGAACACTACAGCCTCGGCCAGAGGCAGAAACAGATAGCGCGCTACGCCGGACAGCAGAAACATCGGCGCAAACACAATGCAGATCGAGAGAGTGGACACAAACGCCGGTGTTGCGATCTGCATGGCGCTATCGAGAACGACTTCGTCAAGGTTCTTTTCTGGTTCCGCTTCGCGATTGCGGTTGATGTTTTCCACCTCGACGGTCGCATCATCCACCAGGATTCCCACTGCAAGCGCCAAACCGCCCAGAGTCATGATGTTGATCGTCTGGCCGGTCAGGCTCAATACGATGATTGAGGTGAGGATGGCCAGAGGAATGGACGTGGCAATGATGAGCGTGCTGCGCCAGTTGCCGAGGAAGATCAGGATCATCAGGGCCGTCAGGCACGCGGCGACCAGCGCCTCGCGAACGACGCCGTTGATAGCGCCCAAAACGAAAACGGACTGATCCGCCAAGGGGTGCATCTTCAACTGCGGCGGAACCGTGGTAGCAATCTGAGGCAGAAGAGATTTGATTCCTGAGGTCACTTTCAGCGTCGAGGCGTCGCCACTCTTCTGGATAGTTAGCAACACCGATCGCTGTCCGTTCACGCGCACGATATTGGTCTGAGGCGGAAAGCCATCGCGCACCCAGGCCACATCCTTCATGTAGATGGTCGTATTGCCGATTGTCTTGATAGGGATGCGGTTTAGGTCTGCAATCGTTTGCGGTGCCGCGTTCGGAATGTCAACGTCGTATTCCTTGCCTCCGATCTTCGACGTACCGGTAGGCAGGATCAGGTTCTGCACCGAGATGGCGTTCACGACATCGAGAGGCGAAAGGCCTTTGGACTGCAACGCGGCGGGGTTCAGGTCAACCTGGACCTGGCGTTGTTTGCCGCCGTAGGGGTAAGGAACAGCAGTGCCTGGAATTGTGATCAACTGCGTGCGAATGAAGTTGAGACCGTAGTCATTGAGTTGCTGTTCCGAAAGCCCTTGCCCAGACAGGGCGAGTTGCATCACCGGCACGCTCGATGCGCTGTAGGCGATAATCAACGGCGGAGTCGTACCCGCGGGCAGTTGACGCAGCTGGGTCTGCGAACTGGCGGTGATTTGCCCGATGGCGCGGTCGATACTCGCGTTTGGCTGCAAGAAGACCTTTACGACCGCAATACCATACAGCGACTGAGACTCGACGTGCTCAATGTTGTCGACCACCGTTGTCAGGTTCCGTTCCGTGACACTGATGATCCGGTCCGACATCTCTTTCGGGACCAGGCCGTTGTAGGTCCAGATAATGCTCACAACCGGAATGTTGATGTTGGGAAAGATGTCGGTCGGCGTACGCATGATCGAAATCACCCCCATTACCAGGATAAGAATGGCCATCACAACAAAGGTGTATGGCCGCCGTAATGCCAATCGAACAATCCACATATCTGTTCCTCATCCTCCGAAGCCGGTCGGATCTTGTGTTTTATTTCTGTTCATCGCGCTCCTCTCTTGTGTGATCCATTCCTGGATATAGGCAGAGGTATTTCTCAGCTTTGCGCCGGTCATCTCGCTCAACGCCAGGAACAGCACGGCATCCCGGTCAACCAGCTTTATCTGTTCCAGGTCCAGAACGATCCCGTGCCATGACGATTCGGTCTTCAGGAGCGTCAGTAGCTGAGGTATGTCTGCGGCCTGTATTCGTCCAGTCAGCTTGAAAACAACCAGGTCGCCTTCCACCGTTCTGTCAATGCGCAAGCTCATTTGGTGTAGCCTTTCGCTGATTCCAAAAGCAATGAGCGTGCCATTTTCATGTCGCTGAAAACACTCAGCTTCTGTCTATCAACGGCGTCCCACTATTCGGAAATTTCCGAAATCTCGGGATCGTATCAAGGAGAAGCTTGACGAGGAAACGCGATGCGATTTGTGGGATTGTGAGGTGGCGGGCTACCGCCGAATGTTGGCTAGCTCTTTCTGAACTGATGCTTATTGATCTTTAGGGACTTGATTTTGGAGTCAAGTGTTGACTGCGGGATCCCGAGCCTGGCCGCGGCTCCTGAAGGGCCGGAGACTCTTCCATTGCTAGCAGCCAATGCGGCCTCAATCATCTCTTTCTCCTGGGAGGCCAGTCTCTCGGAGAGACGGTGAGCGGGTGATTCGGAGGCGCCAGCGCGCTGGCCGAGCCAGCTATTATCGACCGAAAGGTTTTCCGAATCAGAGACGATTACCGATCGTTCAATCACGTTCTGCAACTCCCGGATGTTGCCCGGCCACGCATACGATTGCAGGAGTTCCATACTTCTCCTGCTGATGGCCGTGATCCGCTTCCCCGCTTTGGTGGCATAGCGGTCGACGAAATATTGCACCAGGAGGGGAATGTCGTCTTTTCGATCCCGCAGCGGAGGAACCTCAATGGGAAAAACATTGAGTCGATAGAACAGATCTTCGCGGAATTTCCCTTCCGCGATCGCATCCTCTAACTTGCGGTTAGTGGCGGCGACGACACGAACATTGGTGCGAAGAGACTCGTTGCCGCCAACGCGTTGAAATTCGCGTTCTTGCAGCACCCGCAAAAGGGCAACCTGGGTCTCGGCAGGCAATTCGCCAACTTCGTCCAGAAAAATCGAGCCCCCATCAGCCGCCTCGAACCGGCCCACCCTCCTAAGTGTTGCGCCCGTGAATGCGCCCTTTTCATGCCCAAACAGCTCTGAGGCAATTAGATCGTGCGGAATGGCGGCGCAATTGACGCTAACGAATGCGCGGGAGCACCGTTGCGACCGTTTGTGAATGGCGCGGGCGATCAATTCCTTTCCTGTGCCCGTCTCACCGGTGATTAGCACTGTCGAGTCGGTTGGGGCTACCTTTGCAACTTGAGAGAGGACGATTTGCAGCGCCGGAGATGAGCCGACGATCTCCTCGAACATTCTGGTAACGTCAATTTCTTCTCGGAGTGCCAGATTTTCTTTGTACAGTTGATCCTTTAGTCTTTGAATTTCCTCGAATGCATTTCTTATTGCAGAAATGTCGGTAATGGCCCCAAGAAAAGTTGGGTTGCCCACGCGGTCCCTTGACGTGTGACCAAGCACGCGGATCGTTTTGACAGAACCGTCCGCCATCAGTAATCGATGCTCTACATCTACATCGCTACCGTGCTCCGATACACCAGCCATGACCTGCTGAACGTGGGAAAGATCTTCTGGATGGATTCGCTCGAGCGCCAGCTGCAACGTAGGTTTTTGCGTTGGTTCGTATTCGAAGATTCTATAGGTTTCCGTTGACCAGAATTGTTCACCGGTGGAGACGTCCCACCCGAAACTGCCCGTATGGCTCAATGTCTGTGCCTCAGATAGATATGCCTCGCTTCTTGTGAGCATATCGTTTGCCTGCATGAGCTTTTGAACCGTATCACGCAGATCGTCACGGGTCCGGCGAAGGGATTCAGTCGCCTTCCGCTGCGCCACACTCAGTGACCCGATAAGTGCGGCCGACAGGAGAAAGACCACGAAGCGCGCCAGCTGGCCGGGTTTTGCCCCGAATGAGTCCACGGGGGAAAGGAAGCTGTAGTAAAAGGCAACGCTCGACAGGATGGTCGCTAAGCTTCCCGGACCTACCCCGCCGAACCACCCGCTGACCATGACTGCGCAAAAGAACAGCGATACCGGAGCGTACTCCAAGTGGAGGGCCGGCCAATGGGTGATGAGCTGAGCGAACAAGACCGAAAGAACGGCGATGCCATACCCTCGGATGATCTTCGCGCTCGCGGCGGATTGAAGAAGCGGACTAGGCACTCAGGCGCTCCGGCGCAAGGTGATAGCTGGCGAAAATGTTAGCACCCGCCGATGTGATCCGGCGTGAGCGGACCAACTTGAGGGTCGGCTGAAATCACGGAATCTCGGAAATTTCCGAGTCCTCGTAATCGCCGATTCAGGCTACCGCTTTTTGTTTTCAGCGGCTTACATATGGCAAGTATGTTGCTTTAACCAGCGGCGAGGGGGAAGAACAACTTGAGAATCCGTTCCACCCGACAACTCTTCAGCAATAGGGAGCAAAAAATGATTCAACAACTCGTGTTGCCCGCCGCTGCCGCCGGCACAATCGCAATCGGCGACGACTTACGTGTCAATCGAATGGGTTACGGCGCAATGCGCATAACCGGGCCCGGCGTTTGGGGGCCTCCACCCGATAAACAGGAGGCACTCGCAACGCTCCGGAAAGCGCTCGAAATAGGCGTAAACCTGATCGACACCGCCGACTCTTATGGGCCGGCCACCTCCGAAAAACTAATCGCAGAAGCGCTCTATCCGTATCCCGCCGATCTAGTGATCGCCACCAAAGGCGGATGGGAGCGTCCTGGTCCGAACCAGTGGACACACAACGCGAGTCCCAAGCACCTCTTCGAGGCTCTGGAAGGAAGTTTGAAGCGCCTTCGTCTGGAGCGCATCGACATCTATCAACTCCATGCCCCCGATAACGTGATCCCGTTCGAGGTTTCAGTGGAAGCTTTGGCAAGACTCCGCGACCAGGGGAAGATTCGCCATATCGGGCTCTCAAATGTGACCCGCGAGCACGTCGAGCGCGCCCGCAAGATCGTGCCGATCGTCTCCGTGCAGAACCGTTACAGCTTCGCAGACCGGGAATCCGATTTCATCGTTGATTATTGCGAAGCCAACGGCATCGCCTTTTTCCCCTGGGCGCCGCTCGGGCAAGCAAGGGCGGCACACGAGGCGGTTGCACAGGTTGCCGGCCAACTCCGCGCCTCTTCGTTGCAGGTTGCATTGGCATGGCTCCTCAAGCGGTCGAAGGTGATCGTGCCGATCCCGGGAACTGCGTCGGTCAAGCATCTGGAAGAAAACATCGCGGCCGCTGCGCTGGAACTACCCCCGGCCGCGTTTGAGAAGCTGTCAAGCGCAAAACCAAAGTATGTTAGCCTGCGCGACTGAACAGAACGATTTGTTGAGAGGAACCATGAAAATCCCAGACATCAGCAGGAGGGTGAGCCGGCCGAGTACTGAGAGAACGAAACAGACAATCGGGAGGAGACGGGTGAAATGATCGAAACGATGCTGAACAAGCAAAACGCAAAACTCGGATTCATTGGGCTGGGGTTGATGGGCAGCCGGTTTCTACGCCGGCTAAACGCTGAAGGCTGGAACGTCCGAGGGTGGAATCGCAGGCGCGCTGCAGCGCTTCCTCTCAAGAAGTATGGATTCGCCATCGCCGGCACGCTGGCAGACCTCGTTCGTGGGTCAGACCTGCTGCTCTCCTCCCTGGCAAACGATGATGCTGTGCGGGCGACGTATCTGGAGAAGGACGGCGTTTTTGCAAATGTGCAACCTGGCACAACCATCCTTGATATGAGCACGATTTCTCTTGACCTGTCAGTTCTTCTACATCAGGAGGCCCGAAATCGCGGCGTGGAGATGATGGACCTCCCGGTATCCGGATCGACTCCCGCGGTAGACGCTGGCACTGTTACTTTGTTTGCCGGCGGCGAGCCCGGGACCTTCAATCGCTGTGTACCGATCTTTGAGTCGATCGCTAACCAGTGGTACCTGATGGGGCCGGCAACCGCGGGTCTTCGAATGAAACTCGTAGCCAATCTCTTGCTCGGCGTGAACATGGAGGCCATCGCTGAGGCCGTGTCGCTGGGAGAGCACCTGCAATTGAATCGCGCCCTTCTCCTGGACGTTCTTCCCAAGACGGCGGTGATTGCCCCGGCGTTTCTCGGAAAGTTTCAGAAGATCAAGGTCGGAGACTACTCTCCGCAGTTTCCGCTTCACCTGATGAGCAAGGATATGAACCTTGTTCATAGTGCTGCCGATCGATCTGGCGCGGTACTGCCCGCAACCTCCGCGACGAATCATATATTTGAGGACGCCCTTGCCGAAAACGGTGCACTCGATCTTTCGGCCGTAACAACGTACGTGCAGACTCTGGCGCAAAAGGAAATGTCGATAAGCTGATCAGAAATCAACGAAATCAACTGATTCGTCGCATTCGGGTAAGGACCTGGGAGAGTAAGAGTGTGAAACACCATGAAGAATTTCAAAAGCTGGGCGGAGCATTCGTGTTCATTGCAGGCATCCTCATCGGAAAAGCGTGAGCTGCCCGAGAACGCTTGGTTTCATATCACGCCTGGATGACGAATTTGGCTATACCTTTCGCGGATCATCGCACACCGCGCCTTTCGGAGGAAAAATGTTACGCCCCATAGAAAGAGTGGCGGCCCTGGCGGTCGCGGTCATAGCCAGCACCTCAGCCCCATCACTTACGGCACAAACCGCCATGCTGCCGGAACTTCCGCAGGTGAGCGGGCCTTTCACGCTGGAAGCCGTCACGGACCCGGTCTCAGGCAAATCTCAATTCCGCTACCACGGTCACGATGTTCCGCCTGTCGTACGGGTGCGCCCGGGCGAGAACATCCACATCGAGTACATCAACAGATTGTCGCGCGATTCCAAAGAGAAATGCGTCATGATGCCCTGTACCAACGGTACGAATCTTCATTTCCATGGGCTGCACGTATCGCCGCAGAAGCCACAGGACGATGTCCTGACTATGTCTGCAGCTCCGGGCGGGACACTCCGATACACAGTGGAAGTACCACGCAATCAGCCTTCGGGGCTCTACTGGTACCACACCCATCAACATATGGAAAGTTACCGCCAGGATCTGGACGGAATGTCTGGGGCCATTGTGGTGGAAGGCATTGACCGTTATCTCCCGGAACTCCGGTCTATGGAGGAGCGAATCATGGTGCTGCGCGACGTGGAACTGGACGAAAGCGGAGCCCAACGAACCATGATGATGGACAAGGTCGCTATGCAAACGCCAGCATGTGGCCATAGCTCCGAACAGCCCAAGCGCGTACTCTCCATCAACGGTGCTGTTCGTCCACAAATTGAAATCGCTCCAGGCGAGCGTCAGTTTTGGCGAATCGTGAATGCGAGCCCCGATCTCTATGCGGATCTGGAGGTCGACAGCGGTTCCTTCCAAGTAGTCGCTCTGGATGGGATGCCTTTTTCCTTCCACGACCCTGCCACCCGAAGCCGCACGCTAAGCCATGTATTGCTCGCTCCCGCTGGGCGATTGGAAGCAATCGTGATTGGCCCCTCGGCGGGTCATCAAGCAACACTGCACACCCGCTGCTTCGACACTGGCTCAGACGGAGATCCGAATCCGGCCATGGTTTTGGCTGATATTGTGCCTCGACGCGGTCGCGCCGAACCGCGAACGATGGTGCAGGATTCAGGCACACCAGTGTACGAGTCCGTCCCCGCCGCAGCCACTCATTCAGCGGAGAATGTCGCACCCCAATTCACGGCCACTTTCACTGAAGACAAGGCCGGTTTCTATATCAATGGCGAGAAATTCGATATGGACGCGCCTCCCATGCTGACCGTCGATATTGGCTCTTATCAGCATTGGCGCGTCGTAAACCGGACAAACGAAGTGCATCCGTTCCATATTCACCAGGTGCACTTTCTGGTTTACGCAGTCAATGGACAGCCGCTGCAACAGACGGAATGGTTGGACACGGTCAATGTTCCGGTGGAGGGCTCAGTAGACCTGGTGATGGATTTCACCGATCCCATCATCAGGGGCACATCGCTCTTCCATTGCCATCTCTTGAACCATGAAGATAAGGGAATGATGGCCAAGATCGTTTTTAGATAACGGCGTCGCCAATCCTTGGTTCAGTTCGCTAATCTGACTGTGCTCCTTTCGAGATAGGAGTATCTTGTCAGAACTTGGCTAGCTGGCTCTCGGAATCGGGGATTTTTCCAGTCAGGGCCCATTCCGCCACTGTCTCCTCATGCAGTTGTTGGCTCATTGCTTGCAGTGACTATGAGCTTCCGGGCCGCGGGCACAGCGATCGATAGCTCGCAAAGGCGAGTCACCGCTCAACAGACGTCTCCTTTTTCTGAGGAGAAAAACCATGCGAGTCATTCAATTCAGCCACTTCGGCGGCCCATCCCAGCTTCAACTCGTGGAGAGGCCAAGTTTGAACGCGGATGCGTTGACGGCCATTGTCCAGATTGTCGCTGCATCCGTGAATCCAAGCGACGTGAAGAATGTCGCCGGACGAATGCATCAGACGACGCTTCCGCGCGTCCCAGGCCGCGATTATTCGGGGGTTGTGGTCGATGGGCCCGCGGAGTGGATCGGGCAGGAGGTATGGGGAACGGGCGGCGACGTGGGCTTCACGCGCGACGGCAGCCATGCCGAATTCATCGCGGTGCCACGCAGCAGTCTTGTGCCCAAACCGGAGCGCCTTTCGCACGAAGAGGCTGGCAGCGCCGGCGTCACCTTTGTGACCGCCTGGTGTGCAGTCAGCGAATATGCACAGTTGCAGGCCGGGGAAACCATTGCCGTTATCGGTAGCCGAGGAGGCGTCGGCCGCGCTGCCGCGCAGATTGCGAAGCATCTAGGTGCTCGCGTGATAGGGGTCAACCGATCGCCGGTCATACCCTCGAACGGCGAAGATCCCATCGAGGATCTGATCCTCAGTTCGCTCGATCCGAGGCTTCCCGAGATACTGCGGTCGATGAACGACGGTAATGGAGCAGATGTAGTCTTGAACGCCGCAGGCGGTCCGATGTTTGAGATTGGCCTGAAACTTCTCGGACATCGCGGACGGCAGATCGAAATCACCTCGCCCACAGAGCGCATAGCGAACTTCGACCTGGTGGACTTCTACCATAACGAGTCGCAATTGATCGGACTCGACACGCTCAAACGTGACCTCGATGCCTCCGCCCGCATCCTCGAGAAGCTTCGAAGTGGATTTCGAGCAGGCGCATACCGTCCTCATCCCATCGCTGACGTTTTTCCGCTCGAAGCCGCTCAGCAAGCATACGAGCGGGCCTCTGTGGGAAGAGGAGGCCGCGTGGTCCTGAAGATGATCGGCGCCTGAATCGCTGAAGAAACTATGTCAATAACTGGCTCGACTGCTCAAGGCAGTCAATCAATGATCGGTAGCGGTGCCTCGTCCTAGCAATTTGTCCGCGGCCTCGACGCCGCCTGCGCGCTGAATGCCAGGAACGTTGAAATGGCGCAGATAATCTGCATCCGACTTGAGGACCGGCAGATTCGTCAGATGTAAGTTAACGGGAAGGTTGCTCGCCGCAACGGCAAACTTTGCCCAAATACCGGCGTCGCCAGTTGCGAATATATCGACTCCACCATTGCTCCGCATCGCGTAAACGATTGCTGTAACGATATCCTGCACGCGCGCGGAATCGACACTCACATTGAATGTGAGGAATTTTGCGTATCTTGCGGCCGCGTCCGCTGCGTCTTCATCACCGGCTTTATCAGATAGCTTCAGGGCGAGGTCAACGGTGACGTCATCGGGCCGGCGTGCCTTGGCGTTTCCCTTCTGAAACAGGTCGGGCACAAGGATTGGTCTGCCCTCTTTCTGGAGTTGTCTTACCTCATCCATCTCGAGAGCGTCCGATGATCCGTCTGGATTCAGGACAATCGCAGGCTTGCCCTTTCCGGCTATCCAGAGTCCAGGGATGCGGTCTTCCTTCGACAAACGACTCAGAACGATTGATTGACCATCTAATGCCGAAATCACATCGTGCGGAATCTCTACGGCAAGCGTCTGGCGGAGTCGCTCCCGCAAAAAGGCTGGGTCTTGCGGTTGCTCATTTTGAGCGCGGGAGACCCGCTTCCAAAGATCAAATACACCATTCAGATCCAGAGCGCCGGCCGGCAGTGTTCGGTTGGAGAGGACGCTCAACTCTTGAAGCATTGGGATAGCGACATGAGCTTCCGTTAACTCCCTGCTATCGTTCATGCCCGGATGTAGTTTTGCGAAGAACCGGTAGACAGCCTCGCGGCTAAGTCGATTGAAGTTGTGTTCGGCTTCGATCTGGATCACCTCCACTTGATCGCCTTTTCCGTAGAGTTCATAAATTCGCTTGATTGCCGGGAACTCCTCCCTCGGAACATTGCGCGTCCAGTCGCCAGTTGCGGAGACCACCAGCATTGGCTTCGGCGCAAACATAGCGGCAATTTCGACATTGCTCGTGTCGATCCGAAGTCCCGGTGCATTTTCGCATAAATCGCCGCCTTGCATGATTGCCGACACCATGTTGACCGGAGACGCAAACCGCACACGGTCGTCAACAGCCGTCAGCAGAAAGGTCTGGGTTGCGCCGCCGGACGCACCGACTGCGCCCAGCTGGCTCGCGTCGACATCTTCAAGCGAGGCAAGGAAGTCAAGCGCGCGGATCGAATCCCAAAGCTGCAGGCCCAGCGGGCCAAACGACCACAGCCTCTGTTCAGCACTACCGAACCGATGCGGAAGCTGGATCGTGTCGTTGTAGCCCACCATGTCGTAGGCGAAGACGACGTATCCCTGACGCGCCAGGCTGATCCCAAGCGACGGCCCGGAATAGACTCCATCGTTCTGGAGACGACCGTACGGCCAATGCCCTTGCGGATTGATGACGCCGGGATGCTTGGATAGGCCCTCGCGCGGGCGGTAAAGATTGCCACCGAGGTAGAACCCGGGGAGCGTCTCGATCAGCACCTTTTCGATGGTGTACCCTTGCCCGTCAATCTTGCCGAAGATTTGTGGGTGGAGGGGAGTCTTTTCCGGCATCGGCGAGAGTCCGGCTGAGACCAGGATCTGGTTGCGAAGAAAAGCTTTCCGTTCTTCCCATTCTTTCAAACTCGTGAATTGCGGCAAGGGCAAATGTGTATCGACCGCGATGATATTGGCATTGCGTGCATCCTGCGCCGGGACTTTCGTTGAATGTTGCTCGGCCCGAGCGGGCGTCATTCTCCAGCACACGAGCACGATGGCCGCGAGCAGGAAGGACCAACGCCGGTCTATGCCTTCGTGGTGCACATCTTTCATGGATTTCTATCGCAGGAGTGCCGACGCGGACCAGAGGATCGGCGCCTGCCCGTGATAGTCGCCGGTTTTGCGCCTGCGCTCGTAGTAATACTGAAGATCGTCTTTCTTGCTCGTTCCTTCGCAGACGCTAGTCACGTCGCTGTTCTGATCCACGTATCCGGTAACTGCGATCCAGGCCTTTCGAGCGGCTGGCCCATACGTCCCGGCATCAAGCCAACCATTTTTCACCCCGGTGATCATGGCAAAGGTGAACATACCTGAACTTGAGCTTTCCGGCCACGCGTCGTCGCGATCAATCAATTGCCTCCACATTCCATCCTTTCCCTGGTAGGTCAGCAGAGCTGCCATCATCGTCGTGTAGCCTTTCAGAATGCGCGCCCGCTGCGGATGGTCCTGCGGCAAATCGCGCAGCATCTCTGCCATGCCCGCTGCCACCCAACCGTCGCCGCGTCCCCAAAAGAAGGGTACATCGGGTGCATGGTAGAAAAGGCCGTTCGGCTGTTGCAGCTTGTCAAGGTAAGCAACCATCTCCAGAGCCGCGCGATCGAGGTACTTTTTGTCACCTGTTGCCCGATAGGCCTCTAACTGAAGGATCGTCAGCATGAACATGTCGTCGATCCAATACCGCGTCTCCGACGAAAGTCCGTCAGGCTGAGGGTTTTCCCACTGCCGGTCTGCAAACTCCTTGCCGTAGGAAAGATACTTCGCATCCTTCGTCTGGATGGATATCTCGAGTGGGACTAGGCCGAAGATCTCATCATCAACATGCCTGCGCGTACCAATCAGGTTCGTCTCCGAACCTCCCGGAAGAAGCGGGTCGAACCTCTTGATGAGTATGTTTCGCAAATCAGTATCCGATGTCAGTTGCGCGAAGGTGAGAGCACCATACCACGTGCCGACTTCACCGTAGAAAACCTTGTTGCCCTGATGAGGGCTGGTGATGAAATGCTCCGCGACTCGTTTGCCGACCTCTTGGGGCGAGGATCCGGGTGGCCAATTGCTGAAGTAACCTTGTTGCGCTTCGGCGAGCGAGGTGCCTGCTAGCATAAGCAAAAGTGCACTTTGGACGATTTTTCGATGCAGAAATGTCTTGCCCAAGGTCGATTCTCCAGAATGAGCCAATTTCGGTGATAGCTCCACGACGACGGTCGCTACTTGTACTCGGCGGCAAACGAATCCGCCTCGTGGTTCAACTCATCCGCACTTTCATCTTGCGAATACAGAACAACACGATAGCGAAAGGTCGCAACCTGGCCCTTTTCAATTGCAAAATTGAAGGGAGGTTGCTTTGAGTCGAAGATGCTTCTGCCAAGGGGATTGGCGGCGAACAAGCCGTATCCGCGCGCATGCCAATAAGTCGGAAAGCCCGGATTCTCGGGATGATCGAAGATGGCAATTGTCACCGTGTGATCATCAGTGTGGCCGGTAAGAGAGCACCAACGGCCGCGTGTGCTCCATACCGCGTCACCTCTTACGCCCTCGCTGGTAAGATACACGCCGCTTGCACCCGCGGTGTTTCCCCCTTCCACTTTCGTCGGCCGCCCACGGGCGTCCATGAAGACTCCGCCTTTTTCACTGGGCGATTCGAGCCAGTGGGCAACGCGCATGCCCAGCAGCCCTTCCTTATCGTCGTGAAAGACGACTCGGTCAAGAGCCTTGAGCGTAATGATTTCATCGATCACGCGCGCACGATTGCCGCCGGAGAAAATGTAGCGCGTAGTCTGGTCGAGAATCACCTGGTTCTGACCCGTGACCCACGCTGATTCAACATCCAGCTCGCCGCGATCGCGGCCACTCCGCGCAAGCAGTATCTTCTTGAAAACGACTTCGCCCATTTTAGGGCGGTCCTCCGCCTTGATTGCATCGGAGTTGTTCCAGAAATCAAATCCATTGGCATTGCCATAGTTGAACCAAAGGCCTGCGTGGTGAGGGTGATCAACTCGTTCACCCGGGCGCGGCTCGAGAGGATAACCGCGCGTCACCGTGATGCCTTCATCCGTAATCAGCGGAAATAGAGTCGGCTTCTTCAATGTCGTTGGCCAGATGAACGACGTGAAGGGCTTTCCGTCGATGGCGACGTCGACGCGGCGCCGAGCCTCATCGGGAGTAACAGTCACTCCGTGCGCAGAGCCGGCGGCAATCTGGCAAGCAGGCAAGAGAAACATCGCGGCTGTGGGTGCGATCCGCGCAAGGCTACGCATAAACCTTGCCTCCGGCGAGGACTTGCTGCGTCTTGTCATCAAAGGTGACTTTTTCGCCGGTCTGAATTGCCGCCACGTTCATGCAGAGCGCGATCGAGTGGCTGTACCCCGCTTCAATGGGTGCATTGGGGGTCTGGCGCGAACGAACACACTCCATCCAGTTGCGCATGTTGGCGGAGGTTTGAGGGTCTGCGCCCGTGTCCGCTGCCGTCGATGCGGTCTCTGCATGTTCGACAAGCGAGAAGCTAGGCAACAGATTCGCGTCCATCTTCATTTCAGCCGCGGAACGCGCCGTGAGCCCGCCCGTGGACGTGACCGTCTGCTTGTCCATGTCGATCATGCCGCCATTCGAGTAGTAGACCTCTTTGACGCCACCAGCGGAGTTGGTAAAGCGCGAAGTGTACTGGACCTGGAATCCTTTGTTGGGATCCTCGAGCGGGCCATAATCGAAGACAGCCGTCATAGTGTCCCAGTTTTTTCGGCCATCTTTCCACAGATAGATTCCGCCATTGGCAACCACGCTGCGCGGATGAGGCAGCCCGGTGAACCAATGAACCGTATCGATTTGGTGTACCAGCCATTGATCGGGAATGCCGGAAGAGTAGGGCCAGAAAAGCCGGAACTCCAGATACTTTCGGGCATCGAAGGATTCGTGGGGGCGGTCGAGCAGGAACCGCTTCCAGTCAGTGTCTTCTTCCTTGAGAAGCGGTACGACGCTAGGCCGGCGCCAGCGTCCCGGTTGATTGACGTTCCAGGTCATCTCAACCATGACGATGTCGCCGAACTTGCCCGACTGAACATACTCGGCGGCCTTCTGATAACTTGGCGTGCTGCGGCGCTGAGTTCCAACCTGGACGATCTTGCCCGTCTTCTTCACGGCCGCAAGAAATTTGCGCGCGTCTTGCATGGTGTGCGCCGTTGGTTTTTCAACGTAAGCGTCGCGACCCGCCTCGACAGCCTCTACGCCATGTAGGGCGTGTTGGAAATCGGCAGTTGCGATCAGGACAGCATCCACATCTTTTCGTGCGTACAGTTCGTCGTTGTTGCGCACTGTGTCCACGCGCGCTCCGCTCAGCTTCTCAATATAAGCCGCGCCTTCGTCGCGCCGTCGGTTCCAAATGTCCGAGACGGCAACAAATTCAAAGTTGAGGTCCTTGGAGTGCTGGAGAAAGGACGGAATCAATGCGCCCTTCATCCGGTCTCCGCACCCGACCACTCCCACCCGAACGCGGTCGTTGGCTCCCAGAACGGCAGCGTAGCTCGAGGCGCTCCACGACACTGTTGATGCGGTCAACGTAGCGCTGCCGGCCTTCAAGAAATCTCTCCGATTGTGATAACCCATGGCCTTGTGATCCGTCGCTCCTTTGTGAAACGAATGATAGTTCTAAAAAACGATCTTCACGCTTCCCTGAAAAACTCGGGCGCTGAAACTGGAAGATGGTGGCTCGGAACTGCCAGCCGGAATGGTGTTGACTTGACCAAAGGTGCTCGAAGTCAAGTTTTGGTTCGCGGTGCTGAAAGCGAAGTTGGGATGATTCAGCACATTGAAGGCTTCCAGGCGAAGATCAAGCGCCAGGCTCTCATGGATGGGAAAGATGCGTGAGATCTGCGAGTCCAGTTGGAAGAAATTTGGGGTCCGGAACGCATTTTTCCCAAGATTACCGTAGGTGCCCAGGGACGAACATCCGTTCAAGTTGCTGCCGCAGGATGCGGTAACCTGTGCGAATGCCGCCGGATTAAGATATTCGCGGTTGGCCTCGGTATTTGGTTGGCTCCTGATCGTCACCTTGCGGTATGGGCTGACGCCCGGCACCAAGTTAGGCCTGTCGTTCCCCACGTCAGTAAGAGAATTATCCTGACCCGAGATAACATTCAGCGGCGCGCCACTGGTGATGTGCATCAACGGCGCCAGCTCCCAATTGTTCACGAGGACGCCTGCGTACCGGTTTAGGCCATGAAAGGCGCTTTTGGCCACGATCACCAGATTCTCAACATGCCGATAGTCAAACCCACACGGTCCATAGTCCAAACGAGGATTGGCGGGATTCTCAACAACAGTACCGGCTAAATCTCCCTGGCCGTCCGCAATGTCGAGACACTTCGACCATGTCCAGTTGGCAAGCAGATTGAAAGTCGGCGAAAGCCGGTGTTGCATTGTCGCCACCAAGCCGTTGTAGTTTGCGGTTCCCTCGTCTCCCACCAGAACCGATCCGGGACCTCCGCCCAAATACTGATTTCCTTGCGCCGGGTTCGCAATGGTAAGTGAGAAGCGCGAGGACTGGTTCTTCGTCGTGGAGCAGTTAGTGCCCGCCGCTCCCGGTTTTACGGCCGCCGCACCCGTAGTTACGATCCCGCTGCATCCGGTGCCATTTGCTCCCCAGACGCCGGGAATAAAGACAGCCGGGCTGAGCGGCACGCCGAGTGGGTCATGGCGCGTGGAGTTTCCAATGTAGTCGAGCTGCGCTTGCCACCCATGTGGAAAATCATGCTGCATGCTTGCCGTCCACTGAATCGTATAGGCCGCGTGGAACTGATTTGGCAGCACGATGAATTGAGACTGGGGGAAGAACTTCGCCTGCGCAGGTGAGGGAATCTGAGGCTGCGGAAAGGGATCGCTAGTAATCGTCCCGACAGACCATGGCGCGCTGAAACTCAGTGGCCCCGAGGATGACGTTTGCGCATTGCTGATTGCCGTGGCAAACGGCGGATTCTGCTGAATGCGCTGCGCCGTGAAGAAATTGGGTTGGTCAAAGAGCAATTCGGCGCCGGCACGAACCACTGACTTTCCGTTGCCATCAGGGTCGAACGAGAGACCAACATTCGGCGAAAATTGCCAGGGTGAATTCTGGGTAAATCCACGCGACACACCCTTGTCGCCATAGAAGAGAATTCCTGCCGGAGCGTTCGGGTAAACCGAGCTCACCGTGTTCGACAAAAAATCGGCCATGTTAAAAACGCTGCCACGGTTGAAGTAGTCATAGGGCATGAAGTTCGGGCTCCAGCGGACTCCCGCCACGAGAGTTAGCCGGTGCGTGGCGTGAAAAGTGTCCTGAACATAGAGGCTCGGGATCGGACCACGCAATGCGTTCTGCTGCGCCTTGCTTTGTTGATACGCGCTCATCGTGCCCATAAGGAAATCCAAGCTCTGGTCCCCGATGGTCGCTCCTCCATTGGGGCCATTGGCGCTGTACTGGCCGTTGAACGAAAAAATTCCGTTTTGCTCGTAGGTGTTGTCGATATTCAGTTGGTTCTGCACCCACTCGCCGCCGAAGGCAACCTGGTGCTTTCCGCGGATCCACGTCACGTCGTCTCCAACGGCCAGCGCATTGTCATTGAAATGGGCCACCGAATTGGTGCCGCCGCCGATGGTGAACTTGCCTTCCGAAATATACAAACCGTTCTTCACCGCCTGGTAAACGTCGATACCCAGGTTTTCAGCATTTATGTCCGTGGCTGCATAACCACGGTTGTTCATGCGCCGCAGGATCGTTGCGTGCGCTGAATTCACCAGCCTCGACGTAAAGGTGTAGGCGTCACCCAACGTAAAGGATTGCACGCGCTCGATGTTGCCTGACTGTGTGGTGATCAGGATATTGGTGTTGTCGAAAAATGCCGGCTGTTGGTATCCATCAATAAGATACCTGCCGTAAAGGTTGTGCTTCGTACTGGCAGTGACATCCACGCGCGCGACAAACTGGTTATCGTAGTTCTCCAAAGGAATGGCATACGACACAAGTCCGCAGCCTTGCGTATCGATCTTGGGATCGATTGTGGGCAGATACTTTTCCAGGGCCAGTGCAGCTGGGTCGTACGTAGGCTGCGCAGCGTATTTGTCGCCTGCGAGTTTTGTACCCGTAGTGGGATCGACCAGCTGAACGGTCTTGCCCGATGCTTCGCAATTCGGCCCATCGGTGACAGAGAAATCGCCGGCCAGGTTGGCCGCGGTGGGCACGTGCGCCGTGGTGTTGGCCTGCGACTGCAGCGATCGGGTGTGTTGGTAGCCCGCAAACGCAAAGAGCTTGTTGCGCTTGATCGGTCCACCGAAGGTCCCGCCGTATTGATTTTGGTGCAGAGTATCTTTCGACGTGGAGAAGAAATTTGTCGCGTCGATGAAGTTGTTGCGAATGAACTCAAATCCCGAGCCGTGGAAGCTGTTCGTTCCAGAGCGCGTCACAACGTTTACATATCCGCCCGAGTGTTGGCCTTCTTGCGCTCCCAACGCCGTCGACTCGACGCTAAACTGGCTCACCGCGTCGGGAAATGGAAACGGCAGGTTGCCGTTGCCCATGTAGTCCTGATTGTCGCCGCCATCAAGCCGCCACAGCGTTGTATTTCCGTTGCCGCCTGCAACCGAAACCGAGATCGTCGCATAGCTATACTTGCTACCGGTGAAGTCGTTTCCCGGCGCGGGGCTCGACCCGCCCGATAGCGTGATCAGCGAGGTCATCTGTCGGCCGTTCAGAGGCATCTCCGTGACCGCCTTCTCGTCGATGGTCTGCTTGAACGAAACATCCTCCGTTTGCAAAGCAAGTGCTTCGGATTGAACCTCGATTTGCACTTCCGCTTTGCCGACAGCAAGCTGAGGATTTACGGCGATGCTGCTGCCAACTTCAAGAACGATGCTCCTCTGCAGATAGCTCCTGAACCCAGGCGCAGCCGCAGCAAGATCGTAGGTTCCTATCGGAACGTTAGGGAACACGAAGTCGCCTGCTCCGTTACTTTTCGTGGTCCGAGTTACATGAGTCGCCTCATCCGTCAGGGTCACTGATGAATCGGGGATCACGGCACCGGTCGAGTCAGAGACTGTTCCCTGAATGTTTCCGGTTCCGGCAATCTGCGAGTAGGCCCGGGTCGCAAAAAACATCGAAGCTGCACAGCAAAAGACAACGACCCCGCGAGTCAAACCGCAGGGCACGAGATTTGTGTAGCGCATTGGACCTCCAGGGCAGGTGTCGGCACCGCCCCAAAACAAATCGAACTTGACTCAATCGGTGGGGAAATTTCGCGCAAGAGTGGTCGGACCACTATCGTCGCGGCAAGAATACTTGCAGATGCCTTGATCCCTTGTCAAATGGAATTGTTGCTGTCAATCGACAGATGAGTCGTGAGCTTTTCCAGGCTTCGACAAGCGCGTGGTCCGACCATAGGCGCAAGAATCGCCCGCGGCGCGGATTTTCCGCTCCCTGGCACTCTCATCAGTTGAGATGCATGAGGATTACGACACCGAGTCGCGCATTGAAACCTTTTTGGATTCCTCTGTAACCATGGCAGATGTCTTAGCCGGCCTCTCTGCGCCTTGCGCGGCTTGTGCCAGGTGCAGGTGCTGCTCCATCATTTGGCGCGCTTCCAAGGGCTTGCGCCCGCGGATGGCCCGGTAGATCTTCCGGTGCATCTCGGCGGATTCACGTAGGTCCGTGGCGCGCTCAACGGTCTTGCGCCGTTTGTCGTACATCGATGAGGTTACGGTTTCCATGATGGCTGCCAGGATCGGGTTTCCAGAAGCTTGCGCGATGATGCGATGAAAAAGCACGTCATGAATCAGGTATTCCCCAGGATTCTCAATTGAGGCGAACATCTCCGCCACTTCCTCTGCCATCGCTGCGTGATGTTCTTCTCGGCCGCGCTCCGCCGCAAGGGCGGCCAGGCCGCTCTCGAGCAAGATGCGCGCTTCAAACATTTGCCACGATTGGAACCCGTGCAAAGCGCCAATGAAACTGAGTGACGCCTGGCTGAACTCTGGGGGGCCGTCCGCGATAAATGTTCCTACACCGTGTTTGATCTTCAGTACGCCGAGCGCTGCTAAGTAGCCAATCCCGGCTCTCAGGCTTGCCCGGCTGATGTTCAGGGTGCGCGCAAAATCTCGTTCGGGCGGAATCTTGTCGCCAGGTTTGACGGTACCACTTTCGATAAGCGACCGAACGTGGTTGACCACCTCCATCATACGGTGTGTTTCGGAGCTATCAGACCTGGTTCGCGCCATAGGTATTTGTCCTTGGTGGCTCTGACTCACAAGACGTTCGGCAACAAGAGATTATCACTTGGCCATCATCGCATGGCTGATAATCTGTGTCGACAATCGATTCCCGGCAATGGCTGCGCACCTTTGAATAGCTTTCTCTCAAAGGTCAGACCTCCTGGAATTGACGTCGAATCGCACGCCGATGAGCTTTAAAAGCTCTACTGGATCCTGACCTTTGCGCCGGGGCCTTCCATGATCGGTTGCCCTTCTTCGGAGAGCACTGTGACGCCTGAGCCGGTGACGTCCGCGTAGCCTATCGTGAGGCCACGATGTCCACTGAGCCGTACATTCTTAAACATCACTCCGAGGACCGGCGCTTCGGGTAGGCCCACGATGGCGCCGTCAGATTCACTGTTCTCAGCCGTTACATTCTCAAGAATAATGTCGTGGAAGTGGGGGGCGAGGCGTGTGATCGGTTGCGTTGTCTCCCCGTCGGCCGGCAACACCTTGGGGTGTACTCGCTTATGATGAGCGCGTTCTTTACGTCCTTCATCTCGATATCGCGAAACTCCAAATGCCCGACATCGTTGCCGCGGTCTCGGTTGGCCTTCACGCGAATACCGTTGTCCGTTCCAGTAAAGTGAATGCGTTCGGCCCGGATATTCTGCGCGCCGCCTGCGATTTCGCTTCCGATCGAAAGCCCATGACCGTGAAAGAATGTGCAATCGGTGATCGTGATGTTGCGACTGGGCGAGTCCGGTCCGGGAGAGTTGATTGCACCTGACTTGATGGCGATGTTATCGTCGCCCACGTCGGCGTAGAGATGATCGATTATGACGTTCGATGAGGAGAATGGATCCACGGCATCGGTGTTGGGAGAATTCGGCGGGGCCAGCACCTTGATATTGCGGATTGTTACGCCATCGGAGTAATACGGGACGATCTGCCACATCGGCGAGTTCTGAATCGTTACGCCTTCTATGCGCATATGCCTGCAGTGATCAAAGACAATCAGCCGCGGACGAGTGTGTTCGCTTCCCAGGATCCCGGCATCCTTGAATGTCCGCGCTTCCTGCCACCACGTCTCGCCGTTGCCATCGATCGTCCCCACTCCCATTATTGCCACATTTTCCGCATTTGTGGCGCTAACCAACGATTGACGCCCAGGTGCTCGGAATTCCTTTTTGGGTGGATAATCGCCATGATCGGGTGAGCCCAACAACGTCGCATCCTTCGCCAGTTCGAATGTGATGTTGCTCTTCAACACAATCGGCGCGCTCAGATAAATCCCGGTTGGCAGCGTAACTTTGCCGCCGCCCTTGGCATTGCAATCATCAATTGCACGCTGGATTGCCGCCGTGTCCTTGGTTGACCCGTCTCCTTTGGCGCCAAAGTCGCGCACATTGCATGTCACTGCGTAAACAGGAATGGGAAAGGCCAGCAGCAGTGCCAATAGGTTCATCCATCCGAACCTGCTACTCGACAAAGATGGAGGACAGCGGTACGAGTCAGCTTCTTGATATTGCCGGGCGACAGACTGTGTCATAACGCGAGGATTCTAAGCGTGCCTTTGTATGATCATCAAGAAGGTCCCCAGGCTCTCAGTGGAAGTCAGGGCGAACCTCCCTCGAGCGCCAGCGGCACTGTGGGTCTTTGGCATTACTCGTATTTGAAGATCCGGAAACGTCTCTTCAGACCAATAGACGCCTTTGTTGCCGACTGATTCACAAGATGACAGTCGGTTTGCACGAGACGCGAAATACCATCTAGAATCAAGACACGGCCTCGGTCGAAGGACCTGAGGACGGACTTAGCTATGGCCCCAAGACCGATCAAACAGAACGTCTCGCTTGCGCTGAGGATCGCTCTAATTGCCCTCAGTGCGGCGATATTTGCTTGGGGACTTCAATATAAGCTTTCGCTTTACGAAACACCATTGCACCCCAATCCCGCCAAAGTAGCCAAGCTAATTCAAGGGGATCAGTCCAGCAAGAGAGGCTTTGCGCTTGAGTTGCAAAACCGCAATCGGTGCCCCCAGGCCGCTGCAGCGCACATAGTCCCTGACTCCCAACCGCCCATGACCGTGAGGCGGAATCGGCCGATTGACGCGCCGGTACTGGCTTCCATTCCTTTTGTTCCATCCATCCTTTTCGTCCGGCCGCCTCCGCCAACCTGCTGAAACAGAATAGCTTCCGAATGCGCGTGCTCTGACCAGCGCACGGTTAGCTTCAGGCGCGACCTCCGCAATTCATTGTTAGTCGTCATCAAGCGGAAGTCATTGTTCTGCGAGAATCTCCGCCGGAGGTTGCACTCGCCATGTTTCGGATGTGAAAGGTCGCTCGCACCCACGACTTGGCAGAACTTGAGACCGGGATTGAAACCTCGCGCACGTAACTTCATTTGCGACTTGGCTCCGTCGCGCTTGGGATGCTTTACGACTATCGGGCATCTAAGGGCGTTCAGAAGCCATTGACGGGCGAGATGTCGGTCCGTCGGTCTGATTACCCGAATGCGCGCATCGCATCGGGAAACACCATCAGGAGTACCTACAGAATGGCTAACGGAAGTTCAATTCTTGCCGCGGTTTTAGTCTGTGTAGTCTTCGATATTTCAGCTTGCCACTCGGGATCAGGCAGCGCGGACGCCCGAGCGGCTGCAACTCCTTCGGCGAGGGTGGCTATCGCCCAAAAGGGGAACATCAGCCACGTATTAACTCTCGCAGGTCAGTTTCAGCCGTACCAGGAGGTGGATGTCCACCCCAAGGTCAGCGGATACATGCGAAAAATCAATGTCGACATTGGAGATATTGTTCAGCAAGGTCAGACACTCGCTGTGCTTGAAGTTCCTGAGCTGAAGGCGCAACTCCAACAAACTGTCTTTGAACTCGAACAGGCCAAAGAAGAAATTACCCGCGCCCAGCACGAAATCAATCGCGCGATAGCGCAGCATTCGGCTCTTCATGGGGAATACGACCGGTTGAAACAAGCTTCTGAAGGCCATCCTGGCCTGATTGCACAACAGGAACTGGACAATGCGCAGGCTGGAGACCTTGGGTCTGAAGCTCAGGTGGATGCCGCAAAAGCCGCCATGGCTGCCGCCAAGCAGCACATGGGATCGGCCCAGTCAGAAAACCAGCGCGTTCAGGCTCTCCAGGACTACACCACCGTCGTCGCCCCCATCTCCGGTGTAGTTATCTGGCGCTATGCAGACACGGGTGCCCTCATCCAGGGCGGTACAAACTCGAATAGCCAGGACCTGCCCATCGTTCGGCTCTCACAGAGCTCGCTGCTCCGCCTGCGGCTTCCGCTGCCAGAGGACGATATCCGCTTCGTTCGCCAGGGAGACACTGTGCAGGTGCGCGTCGATGCGATCAACCGCTCGCTTACAGGCAAAATTGTGCGATTTACGCGCAATGTCAATTTTGAAACTCGCACCATGGAAACCGAAGTCGACGTCGATAACAAGGATCTGTCGATTGCTCCGGGTATGTACGCAAACACCATGCTCCGCCTGGCTAACGTAGATAATGTCGTCACTATCCCTCTTGAAGCGCTCGTCCTTCGCGGCCAGCAATGGGTTGTGTACGCGCTGGATACTAACAATCACGTCCATGTTCGTCCCGTGGAAATAGGGATCGAAGGTTCGAAGCTGGCTGAAATCCGTAGCGGACTTGCCTCTGGAGAACGAGTCATCATTGGCGGGCAGGAGAAGTATCAGGAAGACGAGGCAGTGAACCCTGAGGTCGCTGATGAGCCCGCGTCAGAAATGCAGCAGATGACGGGAGGCATGATCGACCTGAACGGCGGCGAAGAGGCGCCGACCTCAAACGCCAGCCCTGCGACGGCTCCTCCGGGTATGCGAAAGAACAGCGCGACTCAGCCCAGCGCACAGCAGAGTGGATCGCGCGAACGGACACCCGCGAGGGCCAGTGGAGGTGAGAAGTAATGCCGAAGTTTGCTCTCAAGTATCCATATTTCATCCTGATGGTTTGCCTGGCGGTAGCGCTGGTGGGCACGTTCACAATCTTCAGCATGCCGGTCGACCTGTTTCCCCCCATCGACATGCCCGTCGTCGTTGTAGCAACGTTCTACAACGGCATGCCCCCGGAACAGATCGAATCCGACATCACCAACACGTTCGAGCGTTTCTTCACATTGGCCGCCAATGTCGACCACAGCGAGTCGCGCTCTCTAACCGGCGTCAGCTTGGTGAAGATCTACTTCAAGGCAGGCACCGATCCCAACGTGGCTGTGAGCAATATTGCCAATCTTGCCATGGCCGATTTGCGCCGGCTGCCCCCCGGCACGCTCCCTCCCGTAGTGCTCGGTATGGACGCCTCAACCCAGCCCGTCTGCCTGGTTACGCTGAAGGGCCAAGGGCTGAACGAGACCGATCTTAAGGATCTTGCACAGTTCCAGGTGCGTAACCAGATTTCCAACGTGCAGGGAGCCTCTGTTCCGCAGCCGTACGGCGGCACCTATCGGCAGATCCAGATATACGTGGACCCGCTGAAACTCGAAGCTCGCAATCTTAGCCTCAACGACGTTGTGCAGTCGGTCAACAGTTCCAACCTGATCCTTCCAGCGGGCGACGTGCGCATCGGTTCGAAGGACTTCAACATATACGCCAACAGCCAGTTCCCTGACGCCAAAAGCATGAACTCCATGCCCTTGAAGACGGTGGGAAACTCATCGGTTTTGGTGGGTGACGTGGGTAAGGCCGTAGACTCCGGCGCTCTGCAGTACAACATCGTGCGAATCGACGGGCAGCGGTCTGTCTATGTGCCAATCTTCAAACAAGGCGGCAATAGCAACACAATCACGATCGTCGAGGGAATTAAAGCGGCGGTCAAGAAGCTTGTCGATATTCCGGAATCGCTCAAAACCGATGTGGTCTTCGATCAATCCGTGTTTGTCAAGCTGGCCATCAGCAACGTGGCGCGCGAGGCGGGCATCGGCCTTGTTCTCACGGGCATCATGATCCTTGTATTTCTTGGTAGCCCCCGCGCCACGGTTGCCGTGTTGCTGGCCGTCCCGCTCTCCATGATCGTCTGCCTCATGATCTCCAACTACATGGGCGGCTCCATCAACACCATGATCCTGGGAGGACTGGCCCTGGTGTTCTCCCGCTTGATCGACAACGGCGTTATCGTCCTCGAGAACATCTTCCGGCACATGGAAGAAGGGCAGAATCCCATTGCTGCTTCGGAGCACGGTGGCCAGGAGGTCTCCATGGCCGTGTTGGCTGCCACCTTCACGACCGCGATCGTCTTCTTCCCGGTGACATTCTTCAGCGGCGTCAGCAAGTACATCTTCACGCCCCTGGCCCTCGGCGTGGTACTGTCCATCTTCGCCTCCTATTTCTTCGCCATGACCGTGGTGCCGCTTTACTGCGCCAAATTCATCAACGTGCACGACGAACAAGGCGATCACAAGCAAAAACAGGGATTCTTCTCGCGCTTCGATCGTGCTTTCAACGAAAAATTCCAGGCAATGCTGAATTGGTACGAGCGGCTTGCCTACCGCGCCATGATCCGGCCGGCATTCACCGCGGGCGCCATTCTGGCAGGAGTTGCTCTTCTCCTTCTCGTTTCATTTCCTTTTCTGGGCCGCGCTTACTTCCCTCGCACGGATCCCGGACAGTTCGTAATTAACGTTCACATGCCCACCGGCACCCGGCTCGAAGTCAGCAACGACTACATTGCCAAAATCGAGAACATTGTTCGCACTGTAGTCAAGCCAGCCGACCTCGACATGGTCGTCTCGAATATCGGCGTGTATCCGGATCTCTCGGCCATCTACACCACAAATGCGTCGATGGATACAGCCTTTGTGCAGACTAGCCTCAAGCCGGATCACAGCATCGGCAGCTATGAGTACATGCGCCGCGTTCAGCAAGCCGTTTCGCAGCAGATGCCGGAAATCTCTGCTTACTACCAGGCGGGAGGCCTCGTCGACGCAGTCATCAACCAGGGACTGCCCGCCCCCATCGACATTCAAATCAAGTCGCAGAATATGGACGGCTCATATGATCTGGCTACGGAACTCGCCACCAAGATCAAAGCCATTCCCAATGTGGCCAACGTCTACATCCCCCAAAGCATCGACTATCCCGGTCTGGAACTCAATATCGACCGCCAGCGCGCGAGTCTTGTCGGACTGAGCGCAAAGGAAGTCGTTGACGATGTCATTACGGCGCTCACCTCCAGTGGCATGGTGGCGCCAAGTTATTGGATTGATCCACGCAGCGGGAATAACTATCTCGTCACCGTGCAATATGCCAATCACTGGATCGACAACATGTCCATGGAGGACCTCAAAGACATCCCTTTACGAGGCACGCCTCCACCGGGTTATCACCCCATGCAGGAAGCGCGGGAAGCGGGCCCTGTTCCCGCTGCGCTGGTTCGCCCCGACGGATCCCAGGGATACGTCACGCTCGGCTCTGTCGCCCAGATTCGGCAAATCAACACCCCTACTGAGGTTGATCACAATCAGATTCGGCGGGTCATCGACGTCTACGTCGCCACGCGCACAGAGGCCCTACAAAGCATCGGCAAGCAGATCGACAACCTGGTGGCACACACAAAGCACGATCGCAACACCGTCATTGATGTGCGCGGCGCCGTAGTCAGTATGAATACCGCGTTCCGCGACTTTAGCATCGGCCTCATCATTGCTGTGTTGCTCGTCTATCTCATCCTGATGGCCCAATTCACGTCGTTCATCGACCCCTTCATCATCCTCATGGCCATTCCGCCCGGCCTGCTTGGTGTTGTGCTCTTGCTGCTCCTTACCGGCAGCACCCTCAATATCATGTCGCTCATGGGCGTTATCATGATGACCGGCATCGTCGTATCCAACAGCATTCTGATCGTAGAGTTTTCAAATGTCCTGCACCGCCAGGGTCTTCCTTTGCTTGAGGCCACAGTGCAGGCCTGCAAGGTCCGGCTACGCCCCATCCTGATGACTTCACTTGCAACCCTTCTCGGAATGATTCCCATGGCACTCGGTCTCGAGGCCGGCAGCGAACAGTACGCCCCTCTGGCGCGCGCCATAATCGGCGGACTGGCTCTCTCCGTTGTCGTCACCATGTTCCTCGTTCCGGCTGTCTACCTGGCAATTCATGGTCGGCACGAAAGAACGCAGCAGCCTGCGGAGGGAATCGCCTAATGGATCTTCACATCATTTCAACCCAGGTAATCCTTCTCGCCTGCATTGCCGCCCCCACACAATCTCCAGCCCAGGCTGCAACCTCCTCCGCATTGCCTGAGGCGCCGCCGTCGCACCTGCTCGCCCAGGTTGATCAACAGCCTGCGATTCCACTACAACTTCCTTCGGCCACGGCCAATTCAACGCAAGCACCCGAACCGGCTGGCCCCAGGCTCACGCTATCTCAGGCCGAGCACCTCGCCCTGGAACACAACCCCAACATCAGCATCGCCCGCCTGCTCCAGCTGGCGCAGGGCCAGGTTGTCCGCGAAGCCCGCTCCGGCGAACTGCCAACCTCGGTCCTCAACCTTACCGCCGTTGGTTCGCACGATAACAGCCGCATTACTGCCGGCGCATTGAACAATCCCACCGTCTATAACCGGGCCGCAGCCGGTCTCACGGTCAGCCAGCTCATTACCGATTTCGGTCGCACGCGTAATCTCGTCCGCAACGCAGAGTCCAACACACGCGCTCAGGTTGACACCGAGCGAGCCACCGTCGATGACATCACACTGGCTGTCGACCAGGCGTTTTACCAGTCCCTCACCGCGCAATCCGTCCTCAAGGTCGCGCAACAAACCGTGGCCGCGCGCCAGACCACCGGCCAGCAGATCGGTGCTCTTACCCAGCAGAAGCTTCGCTCTACTCTCGATCTCAGTCTTGCCGACGTTCAGGTCTCGCAAGCCCAACTCCTCTTGCTCGATGCTCAAAACGCCACCACCTCTACGATCGCCACGCTGAATGCCTTGCTCGGATCTGAAGCCGATCAGCAATATCAACTTGTCGACGAAATCCCTGCTAACCCGCAGCCCCCGCCAGACAAGCCCGAGGATTTAGTCCAGGTCGCCTTCCGCCAACGTCCCGACCTGGCGTCTCTCAATGACCGCTGGCTCGCCGCAAAACAGTTCGCTTCTGCCGAGCACGACCTGCTTAGGCCTACCATTTCGGCCCTCGCGACCGCCGGTGGCGCGCCAGTCCGAGCCGATCAGATTCAGTCCTCCTGGTACGGCGCTGCAGGCGCCAATATCAGCATCCCCGTCTTCAACGGCTTTGAGTACACCGCCCGTGGCCACGAAGCCGATTTCCGCGCGCAGGCTGCCTCCGAGCAGGTCCGCAATCTCCGCGATGTCATCGCGCGCGATGTCCGCAATGCTGTTCTGGACGCTCAAATTGCCTTCCAGCGCATCGCAGTGTCACAACAGTTGCTGGATCAAGCCAACTCCGCGCTCGAACTCGCCCAGGCCCGCTACAAGGTTGGATTGAGTGGAATCGTTGACTTGACGCAGTCCCAGTTGGCCCAGACCCAGGCCGAGATCGAATACACCAACGCCCGCTATTCGTACCAGTCCGCTCTCGCTGCTGTCCGATATCAGACAGGTCAGTAGAAAAGCGACAAGACGCCTCGTCGGAAATGTCTGAATGAGATCAGTAACTCGCTATAAAAAGCGGGCCCTCATGAATTTACAGACTTGTTAGGGCTCCAGTTAATCACGTGGTAAGTGGCCGGTGTCGTCCCCACGTTTCGAAAACCATGCAGACTATTTGAAGCATTGAAAACCACGGAGCCCGGGCCCACCTTCACCCACTTGCCGTCCGAGAGCGTCTCGCACTCTCCTTCGCGCATGATGATCAGTTCTTCGTTTACATGCCGATGGGGAGGGTGCGGGCTCTGACCGGGATTCAGCGTAGTCACGTGCATCTCCAGTTGATCGACAGTCGCCGTAGGCGTCTTGCACAGCGAGCGCACCTCGCCCGTGGCAGTCTTTACCGGCTTCATGTCTTCCCACTCAAATACAGTGGGCCCCATGACCTTTCCGGCTGGCTCGTCGGCGCTTGAGAGAGCAAACGCTTTGAGAGCGCCGGCCGTCCCGATCAATCCGGCTACGACTTCGCGTCGAGAAATCATGGTTCCCTCCTGCTAGGTAAGAATATAGGGAGCGCGCTGTGGCCGCGAAATCATACTGTCCGCCTCGTCGTCGTTCTTGAAGCGCTCCTTCACTGGATCCCAATACAGTTTGCGCTTCAGAACCATGGCCATGTCATGCAGCAGACACGTTGTGCACGCGCGATGTCCAAGCTCAACCGGCGAGATGGGCTCTTTGCGGCTGATAATGCACTCCAGCCAGTTGCCGTGTTGCTCCTTGCTTTCGTTCAGATGAATCTCGCCCGGCCCAATCACCGACTTGATAATGGCAGGGTCGCTCGCTGCGAGCGCTGTAGAATCGTTGAGCTTCGCAACCGGATCGCTCTTCGTAACCTGCTCGTTCCCGCGCGATACAAAGATCCATCCTTTCGTGCCGTAAAACTTGATCCCGTTCGCAAAGTCGCCGCTTATTGTCATGTGCACGCCGTTTGCATACAGCGCTTCGGTCTTGAAAGGACCATGGACGTCCCACAATCCTTCCTTTGGAAACTCCGCGCTCCCCCAGATCTCAATAGGCCCCGCATACTCGGTGTTCATGCCCCAATGCGCGCTGTCCACGTGGTGTGCGCCCCAGCCGGTAATCATGCCCGCACCGAATTGCCGGCAGCGCAACCATCCCGGTCGTTCGTAACCTTTCGGTGGATGCACACGATCCACGGTGTAATACACATACGGAGTCTCGCCGAGCCACATCTCGTAATTGAACCCGTCCGGCGCCGGCATCGGCGTCTTGTCGCCTCCCGGAGGATCGCCGGGCAGCCCAATCTCGACGCGCTGCAAATCGCCGATCCGTCCGTTGCGCACCAGCTCCGCCGCATACCGAAACTGAATCGTGGAACGCTGCTGCGAGCCGATCTGCAGGATCCGTCCAGACGCCTGCACTGCGTTGCTCAACGCGCGCCCCTCGGCAATCGTCAGCGACGCCGGCTTCTGCAAATACACATCTTTGCCGGCGCGCACCGCGTCAATGCCGATCAGCGCATGCCAGTGATCCGGTGTACTCACCACCACCGCATCAATATCCTTGTTCGCCAGCAGTTCGTGATAGTTCGAATATCCGGTCACGCCATCGTAGGCTTCGCCCGTCTTCTTCGTGTAGAAGTCATTGACGAACTTCTTTCCTTCTTCCACCCGATGTGCATCGAGGTCGCAAACAGCCATGATCCGCGCATTATCGTATTGCAAAATCCCAGGCATATCGTGGACGCGCGAAATGCGCCCTACACCGATGGCGCCAACATTGATGCGCTTGCTGGGCGCATACTGGCCGAATATCGACGATGGCACAATCGTAGGAAAACCAGCTGCCGCCGCAGTCCCAAGAGTCGTCTTCACAAATCTGCGCCGTGACACGGTCTTCTTGCCGCCCCCGCTCCTCGCGTTCTCCATGACTATGCCTCCAGTGTCACGAACTTTGCATTCTTTTGCGCCTTGATCACCAATTCAGCCGCAAGCAGGCACTGCTCTTGATCCTGCGCTGTGTGCGTGCGATTCATAATGTCCGCCACAAACTCGGCACCAAACGGAAGGGGCATCTGGTTACAATCGATGTATCGCGCCTCTTTGCTGTCCACCAGGAACAAGTTATTGCCCTGTTTCTTGACGGCAACATCGGTGTACTTCCGCACCTCGATGTAACCATCTGTACCGAGAATGAAGAGCCGCCCATCGCCCCACGTACCCAGGCCATCAGGCGTAAACCAATCCAATCTCACATAGCCGAAGCCACGGTCACCCCGCAGCACCATATCGCCGAAATCCTGAAAGCGCGGATGATCGGGATGCCGCACATTCGCGACTTGCGATTCCACGACCTCCGCTCGCTTCGATCCCGTGTAAAAAAGAAACTGATCCACTTGGTGCGAACCAATATCGCAAAGGATTCCGCCATACTGCTCCGGAACCCAGAACCAGTCGGGTCTTCCGCCACTGCCACCGGCATCACCGCGGCGTTGAAAGATCTGGTGCGGCGCTATGTTGATCGTCTGAATCACCTTGCCGATTGCCCCGTCCTGCACCAGTTTCCCCGCATAAACGGCGGCTTTTACCTCCAGCCGCTCCGAGTACATGATGGCGTAAATCCGCTTGGTCGAAGCGATGGTCTTGCGAACCTCGGTCAGTTGTTCCAAGGTTGTGATACCCGGCTTGTCAGACAAGTAGTCTTTGCCGTGCTTCATCACCTTCACGCCGAGCGGCGCTCGCTCGTTCGCAATCTGCGAACTCAGGACAAGCTGAATCGAAGGATCCTCGAGGATCTCTTCCTGCGTCTTAACAACCTTTGCATTAGGAAATCGCTTCGTGAATACGGCGAGTTTGTCCGGCTCCTGTCCCCAAATGCTGACCAGCTCACCGCCGCCACGTTGTACCGCAGCAATCATCCCGTAAATATGATCGTGGCTGATTCCGCAAACGGCGAACTTTATGTGATACTCCGGCGGTTCCTCCGACTGCTGTGGCACAATCGCATCTTCAACAATCCCGCCTTCGCGCGCCAACGTGTTCGGGGACAATCCGCCAATCATCGCGGCCGATCCCATCAGGCCGGCATTCCTCAGAAAGTCGCGACGCCCATTCGATCGATCGCTCATTGGTCCTCCGGAATTTGCGAGCATAATTCTGGCACGCGCAACCACGTCGCTGCGAAGCCCGGAATCCCCGCAATCCTGCGTAATCAGTAGCGAAGAGATTCGCATTTCCTTGCAGACGCGAATTTATTTGTGCGGAACCGGGCCTGTCAAGACGATAAGGCCAACACTCAACTTGCTGTACATAAAGCGAGATCACAGTCTCAACCTGATCCATCAAGCACCTTGTCCACTGCCCCGCTCTGGTTCCTTATAAACTTCGGGACGCGTATGAAATATTAGCCGACGGTCCCTCGTCCAGCGACTGAGAGTCAAAATCGTTCCGCCGAAACAACGTCTTGTGCAGCACCAGTGCCGCTGCTCCACGTATGCGAGCCACATCGCCGTCCACTGCCGGTACAACCCGGGGAATGCGCGAAGTGATCGATTTCGCAATCAGGTGGCTTTCGATGATCGGACACATTCGCGACCACAGGGCCGTGCAGTCGCCTACGATAATAATCACGTCCGGCGAAAGACCCGCCACCAGCATGGCCAGCCCGCGCGCCAAACACGTGGTCATGCGATCAATCGCGCGCAGGGCGCGGATATCGCCGACCTTCGCTAGGTCCAGCAATTGCTGGAACGACATATGATGGGTTTCCGGAACGAGTTCCTGGTAATAACGCAAAGCAGCGCGATTAGAAGCAAAGGTTTCCCAGCATCCCGCATTGCCGCAGGCGCACAGCGGGCCGGCGTCGTCGAATGGCATGTGTCCGAACTCGCCCGCCATGCCTCCGCCTCCGCGCAGCAGACGGCCATCTACAAGCAGGCCGGTTCCAAGCCCCTCCGAAACCGAAACCGTCATCAGGTTCGACGCGCCGCGAAACTCGCCGAACCAGCGCTCTGCAAACAGACTCGCGTTTGCGGCGTTATCCATTTCGATCGTCCCGCCCAGCACCGCCTCGAACTGCTTGTAAAGCTCCACCTGTCCCCATGGTGCGTTCGGCGAAAACAGAATGCGGTGCGTCTCCTGGTCTACCCGTCCCGACACGCTTATGCCCACTCCGTCGAAGAGCTTGCCGCGCGATGCCGTCCGCACCGAACGCGCGCTCCTCGCCAGTTGCCGCATGGCTTTCGTCGCATCCAGCTTAAGATCGCCACTGCCGGAAAACGTAAGGGTCTCGCGGTTCAACAGATTCCCGTTGATATCCACGAGCGCAAGGTTGGCCTTGCCGGGGCGAAGATCTATGCCCAGCATCACGTGTTTGTCATTGAGCGTGACAAAAGTAGGGCGGCGTCCACGGGGGAGACGGCCTAGAGTGCCCGGCAGCACCCACCCCTCATCAATCAGCTGCCCCACAATCACCGAGACTGTGCTGGCCTGCAATCCAGTCAAACGCGCCAGATCGGCGCGGCTCACCGGCTGATGACGATGAATTGTATGCAGAATGATATCCCGGTTGATCTCACGCGCCGTTTCGCTGGACGCGACAACTCGCATCGGTCGAGTAGAATGACCCGTCACGGAGCTTCCCGAATCTCGTTTGATATGCGTCTGCCTATCTGTGATTTTCTTGTAGGCAATCTAACACAAGTGGAATCGAGTAAGCACCGATTCCGCCACTCCTCCACGCCGCCGCGGGCCTCCGTCGGGATTACTTCGACTCCGAGTCGTCCTTTGCCTCGGAGCTGGATTGCACAGCCTTGGAATTCGGGGGCAGCAGCCGATATCCGTCGCGAGAACGAATATGGTACTTCTGGAGATTCTTCCCCACCAGCTTCACCGAGATCGATCGCCAGCCGCGATTGGGATTGGGCTGAGGATAGTAGCTCAGCGTATACAGGTGCGCCAGATCTTCACGGATGGAATCGAAGGCGTTCTTTTCGTCTCGCCAGTTCTTGGCAAAGTAGGCCTTCCCTCCCGACACCCTGCTCATGCGCTCAAACGCCGCCGCGGAGGCCGGATCCTCCTGCGCTTGCCTCGTGCTGATGATGTAGATCAGAGTCCCGGTCGACTGCGCAAGTTCTGCCACATCCTCCGGCGGAACCGCGCTGGCATTGTCAGGGCCATTCGAAAACACCACAATCGCCTTCCGCCCGCGCAAGGGGGCTGCGTCCTGTACGGTCAGCAAAAGGCTGTTGTAGAGCGCCGCATCATCCCCTGCAACCGTACTGCGAACGCCATTCTCCAGGCGGAATCGGTCGGAGGTCAGCGTTGTCGCGCGCAACAGATTGCGGCTATAGGAATAAAAGGCGATCTTCCCATATCCATCCATCGAGCGAACAAAATCCGCAATCGCGTCCTGCGCAAACACAAAGCTCCGATACATGTAGTTGCTGGTATCGAAGAGAATGAACACGCTGTCGGAGATCCGCGACGCGGCCCCTCCGCTAACGTTCGCTTCCAGGTCCGTTGCCGCTGCCTTGACCGGATCCTTCGGTTCACCGGCAGCGGAGGACTCAAGCATGCCCTTGTGGACCTCAGCGCTCTCCTCGAACGTCGATATCTTTTCGGGTATCTTGTCCTCGGTAACCAGGAAGTCCTCAGGACGGAGCCCAGTAATGTAGTTCCCTTTGTCGTCTGTCACGGCCACGTTGAGTTGAACAAGAACCACATCCATTCGAAAGCGCAACGGGTCATCTTGAGCGACAGCTCGCGAAGCATATGCATCTGTCAGCAGGAGATACCCCGTAGCGACTCCAATCAACGTAACAGCACGTCTCGTGAAAACTGATGTGAGAAACACAATCACTCCTTTACCATTACTCGCGACCGGCAACGTTCACGCCGTCTGAAGCGATCTTCCCTTCCCGAAATTCCTTGCCTGTCTCCCACATGGCGCGTGACAAAGCAGGCCAGTCGTCGATATTGCTGCCAAAGATGTTTACAATCATGCGCCGCGTCAGCGTGGGGACCAGCAGATTCAACATCGCCGGAGAATCCCCCTTTTCATCAGCCAGTCTCGCCCAATATAGATTGTTCGATTCCCATGCCTCGCCCAATAGATTGCTGCTGCCGCCGCCGTACGCCGGAACCGGCTTCATCGCAACAAGAGTGCACGATCCGCTCAGCGCAAGCGTCGGATGCGGCACCCCGAAATCCCTTGCAATCCGTGAAACGTCTGTCTCCGAAGGTGAAGAGCGCGATAGCTCGTCCAGTTCGCGAGACGCAGGTCCGGCATTCACCGCAACTTCGGGATGGCGGCGGCGCATCTCGGCGGCGAGATAAAAGCTGTTGGAAGGCAGCACGCGTGTGGCCACGTCCTCCGCACTGCCATCGCTCTGCAGCGCTCGTTCCACCTGCTCGATCTGATCGGGGGACATGCGATCCATCAGGATCGTAATCACGTTCTCGCGCAGGCCTGCATCGGTCGCCGAGTGCGTCAGCAGTTCCTCCCCTGCGCGCTGATACAGCGCCACTGCATGCATCTCGTTGCGAGAAACGTTCCACCAACGCGGCTGAATCGACGCAACCAGCAGTTGTGGCACCACCTCCCGCCAGATCAGTGCCTGGATGTTCTTTGGCGCAATGAAGTCCGCCTCCGTCGACGCAAGAGCGTAAGGCAAATCAGCGAGCGATCCCAGCAAATACGCGCCCCCGCCCGCCGTCGCCCCAACTCCAATCAAGTCCGGATTACCCCACACAGTCTGGAGCCCTTGAACCGACATCGACGAAAAATCATGCGAGCGCACAAAGAGCGGATTGTTGTGCAGCACCTGCGCCCCTGGCGGTTCGTAATACGCGTAATTCAGCCCGACTAACGTGTCCCGCAAAAACGGCGTCAACTGGCCCCGTGCCGCTTCCAGTTGGGAGGCGGATGCATGGGAACGAATGAGCTTGGCTAGGTCGGTCCGCACCTGCAACTCGGCATGACGGCTGGAATAAACCACCGGCGCCCACGTCACCTTCTCCGTGCCCGTAAAGATCGGACGGGGCATTTCGAAATCGCGCAGACTCTCCGCCAGCGGAACAATGGCGTCCCCCACAGCTTCCCCGTGGGCCATCTGCGACAGTCCATCAAACAATCCAAACAGGGCATCAAGCGAAGCCAGGCGCTGGTCATCCAGCACTGAGTGGATGCGTAAGGCCAGTTCCCGATGAGCACGCTGCCCATCCTGGCTCTCCTGCGGCGGTCCCGCCAGCATGTCCACAAGCTCATCCTGCGTAAAGCCTTGATTGCCGGCCACCGCCGTAAAAATTGCGGTCAGCGAACCTCGCGCCGCGGCGAAGAGCTGAATGGACGACGACACTCCCAGGTACGGCTGCAACAAGCCCTGCCACGAAGCATTTAGCTTTTCCTCGGGAATCTGCCGTTGGCGCGCGAAGACCTGCCAAAGCCCAATCTCGGCCTGAAGAGCACCCAGTGCGTTCGCGCGCAATGCGGGATTCGAGATCCCATCCACCTTGTCGGCCGCTGCTACAAAGCGCGCGATTGACGTATCATCGAGCACCGGGAATTCCGCAAAGATCGGGAACCACCGCTCCAACTGCCCCATCTTTGTGGCCACCAGCAGTTGCGTCGCGTCCGAAATGCTGCGCTCCGGGGGCCGGCCCTCATTCATCGCCGAGAGCATCAGAAACACATGCGCCGGCGAGATGTGCGACTCGATGTTCGAAGCCGCGACCAGCGTCTCCAGCAGGGCCTCCGGACGATCGCAGCAACGATTCCTCCACCCGGTATCGCGATGGCTGCTCACCCTCGGTTTCATCGCCAGGATCTGCGGCCACACAGCCATCCCGCCAGGCAACGAAACATCTCCATTGCTATCCCACTTCAATGAGGTCAACAGAACAAGAAGTTCTCCATTTCGCGGAAAAACTCCAAAAGCCGCGTTGAAGTTCGGGGCGGTCGAGCGATAAGCGTTGTACAAGCGCGTCAGTCGGCTGCCGTCCGCAAAGTGAACCTGTTGCTCCTGGTTCAGCCGCGACATAACATCGAAAAACGCAGCCATCCACCCGTCGTCCTTGCTCAGCAGGTGCAGCACGAACTCACCGGGCGAATGCGGGTTGGCGCCCACCATATCCGACCACGCCTTCTGCCCGTCCGCAGGCAAAACAATCACTCCGTTTCGGATGTTGATCTCGTGCCCATACAGATCGAATACCGAGGCAACCGGCATCAGTCGCTTGAGTCCCGGAGAACGCAGCAGCGACGCCCTCGTGCCCGAATCGCAGTTCGCCAATGCCGCATATAGGCGCGCCAGATCGCGATCGTGAAGAATCCCGTCGACGAGCCCGGTACCGCTCAGTTTTTTCGACGCGCTGATCCCCGCCCAGCTGCTCTCCTTGAACAGAATTGGCACCGGCGTACTCGGGTACGGATACGAAAACGGTTGACCCGTTTCAAGAGCCTGCTCGAGAGCCGGTAGTGGGAAACCCGAGTCAATGGTCAAGAACGCGCGTTCAGGGTTCGCCGTTATCAGCGTGCCGTCACCCGTCTTGCACGTCCGCTCGAATTTGTACCCAAGTATTGGAATCAACCGGGCCGCATCCTCACAGTTCGCCACCCGAATCGTCGCATCGGCGCCGGCGAGCCTCTGCAGATCTTCTGCCTGCTGCAGGTAACGAATCACCAGCGCGAGGTACTCCGTCTGTCGATCGCCGTGAAATCCATACAGCGCAACGTTTCGCGCCAGCGTCGGCACCAGCTCCTCGAGTCGAATCTGTTGGCTGATTCCGGCCATCCGAAGAAACGGCCGAAGCGGTCCAGGAATTACTACTGTGTCTGCGACGTCAGATGAAGATTCATCCCCTGCGTAGCCAGCCTCACTTCCCACTCCCGCGCGATCCCCACCTTTGGGGTCGCCGGGCGTCCAATGTATAGCCCAGGCTGATTGTGCGATCCCGAAACTAAGTCCAAGCAGACAGACGATGTAAATACTCTTCAGGCGGACCGTGTTTCTCATGGAATTACCCCTCAATGATCGATCGCACATCGAATGGCGCCCCCAAGCGACGGAATGGTCACGGCCGCTTTGGACGCAAGCTCGCGCTATCGCAATTCCTGGCAGGTGTATCCCCGGAACCGATCAGTTCAAGTCGACATAACCACCAGGGACCGGCGACTAGACAAGAAACCGAAGAAGACACAGCAACTCAGAAATTGCCGTAACAATCTGCGTGAGGCAATGGCAAATCTCGTAGCTCGAACGAGTGCAAAATCAATGCAAAAGGTGATCACTTCCCCTTCTGGGGGACGCGAAGCAGGAAGCAGTCGGGGTGCTCGTGCGCGAACCTTTGCGCGGGTCCATACTGTGCCGCCTTGGGCGACGTGACGTGCGTCCAGCGGACCGGTGAACCATCATCGCAAATCATCGGACTACCGGCAAGCCCTCTCTGCAAATGACTTTTATCCAAATTCCCGGCAGGCACTCGTCCCAACGCCTGTGCAGGACGCAATTTCCGGCTTGATCGCCAAAACCCCCTCCGCTTGCGGGAAGGTTGGGAACCGGGTTCAAGAGTGAACTTCGGGTGACTCGATCGTTTCGATCCCGTCACCCTGCAATCATCTGCCTGTTCCGGCGCGCATGAAAATGCAGCCTGTGCCGCAGAAAGCGCGGCCCGGCAACGAGCGCCGGGACCAGCCTCCCATGCATAGACACGCAACGCCCCCGATCGCCCAACGGACGCTCGTGACGTCAACTCAGCTTTTGATGACGTACTACTTTCGGTCAGAAAGGCTGGCAGTAACGTACTGGGGCTGCGAATTCCCAGCCTTCTCATTGCCAGAACCGGTGCGGCACAGCATCACGATGATCGTAATCGCGAACAGCACCGCCAGCGTGAAGAAATACACCACCACGCCGGCAAACTCCAGGTTATTCCGCGTAAGCGTGATAGCGTTGCTGCGCCAGCCGCGAGTGTTGCTTGAACCAGTTACCTGCATGGTCGGCCTCCAGATGAGATAGAAATTCCACTTCGTCGATAGAAAGCCGTAATAAAGGGACACAATGCCGCTGGGCAGACGACCATATCCGCCCGGGCCTTACATCGGTTAGCGATGGCGTATGAATTCTGATCACGGCCAAGGGGAAATGACCGGTGCGAGGGCTCCCAGCGGATCTTCGTCGCTTCGCGTACCACCCCGCACTCCAAGAACGTAGCTCACTTCAACTCACCAATCCGTTGCCGGGAGTCAAGGACCTTGTAAACCGTTGTAAAAATTGCGGCGAGCAAACAGTCTTCAACCAAAAAGAGCAGACAGTCGGCGGAACCCCGCGCAATTGTCCTTCCTATCGCCAATGTCCTCAGCGATTCGGCAAATAGGTTCCGCGTCCCTCTCAGAGGTAAGTCTGGCAAGAATCGCTGTGATAAAAGGGCTGCATGCGGATTACTCCAGTCGTTGCTTTGCTCCTGGTTTCGATCGCCTCTGTCGCTCAAAAGCCCGGTCCCGCCCAACCTGAGTCCGGACCGCCGGCGATCGCCACCAAGACCGCCGGCATGAAACATCAAGACGGCTTCATTCCCCTTGACTGGGATCCCCGAACCGGCAGGCTCTACCTGGAAATCCGCGGACTACGTACTGACGGCAAGACTCCCGACTTCCTGTACACGGATTCTTTGCCCTATGGAACAGGTTCGAACGACCTCGGCCTCGACCGGGGCCAAATCTCCGAAGCGCGTGTAGTTCGCTTCGAACGCATCGGTCCCAAGGTTTTGCTCGTGCAGGCCAATCTGGCCTTCCGCACACAAAGCACGGACCCCGCCGAACAAATGGCTGTCTCTCAGTCCTTCCCGGAATCCGTCTTATGGGGCTTCACCGTTGCCGCCGACGACCCTGACAACGCCGTCCTCATCGACGCAACCGACTTCCTGCTAACCGACGTGCACGGTGTCACCGAGCGGCTCTCTCAGCTCAAGCAGGGTCCTTATAAGGTTGACGCCGGCCGCTCCGCCGTTGTCGTTGACAGCACCAGGGCATTCCCCAAAAACACCGCCATCGAGTCCGAGCTGACCTTCACCTCCGACGCCCCCTCCCGCCGAAGCTTCGTCAGCGACGTCACTCCCGATCCCCACGCCATGACCCTCCGCGAGCGCACCTCGTTCATCGAACTGCCTCCTTCCGGCTTCACTCCGCGGCGCTTCAATCCACGCTCCGGGTATTTCCCCGTCTCCTGGCGCGATTACACCGCCCCCCTCGGCGAACCGCTCGACCAGCAATTCATCCCTCGCCATCGCCTCATCAAAAAGGACCCGAACTGCACGTCTGACTGTCAGCCGGTGGCTCCCATTCAGTACTACGTCGATCCCGGCGCTCCCGAGCCTATCCGTACCGCCCTCCTCGAAGGTGCGCGCTGGTGGGATCAGGCCTTTCAGGCAGCAGGCTGGGCCAAGGGCACCTTCCGCGTCGACATCCTCCCCGACGGCGCCGATCCCATGGACATCCGCTACAACATCATCCAGTGGGTCCATCGCTACACCCGCGGTTGGAGCTACGGCGACCCCGTCACCGACCCGCGCACCGGCGAGATTATCAAGGGCAACGTCACCCTGGGCTCCCTCCGTGGCCGACAGGACTTCCTCATCGCTGAAGCGCTCCTCTCGCCCTACAAGGAAGGGGCTTCAGCCAACGCAACCGACAGCCCCATGATGCAAATGGTGCTGGCCCGCATTCGTCAGCTTGCTGCACACGAAACCGGCCACACCCTCGGCCTTGCCCATAACTTCGCCGCTTCCACCGTCCGCCAGGGCGACAGCGTCATGGACTATCCGCATCCGCTCGTCACCCTCGATCCCAACGGCAATATCGACCTGTCGCATGCCTACGCCACCGGCATTGGCGCGTGGGACAAGGTGGCCATCGACTACGGCTACCGCCAATTTGCTCCGGATGTCACCGGCCAGCGCGAGCAATCGGCACTCAACAAAATCCTCACCGACGCCGACAAGGCAGGTCAGGTCTTTCTCACCGACGAAGATGCACGCCCTCTCGGCTCCGCCAGTCCCCTCGCCCATCTCTGGGATAACGGCGCCGACGCCGCAGCCGAACTCGACCGCGTACTCGCCGTTCGCGCCGCCGCGCTCAAAAACTTCGGCGAAGCCGCCATCAAGCCCGGCACGCCCATGGCTGAGCTCGAAAAAACTCTCGTGCCCCTCTACCTCTTCCA
>Ga0206823_1027_pt1 | contig 42822 bp, 36 predicted proteins | sample Alteio_BWOrgCont_81_FD_152868 | JGI IMG/M metagenome (GOLD analysis project Ga0206823, IMG submission 152868) | Enriched cells from forest soil in Barre Woods Harvard Forest LTER site, Petersham, Massachusetts, United States -... | ecosystem: Environmental > Terrestrial > Soil > Temperate forest >...
CTGATTGCCTGGCTTTGCGACATGGCATTTTTGATTCCCAGTTCATGCGCCAATGAAACATCCAGCTCCAGCCTCGTTTTTTCTGGTTTGTTATTATCCGGAGAAATATTTATCGGCAATTTTTCGCCCCAGTTATGGGAGAAAATATCCAGCGCTTGCCGAACGGTGAGATTTTCGCCATCCGGGCCGATATTCAAGGATTTCGGGGTGTTTTCATAATCCTCATGCAATAATTTTACATATTGCAGATAGCCGAAACTTATATCAAGCACATGCTGCCACGGCCGGGTGGCATTGGGCTTGCGAATTTCCAACGGTTTGTTACTTACATAAGCGCGAAATGCATCGGGAAACAGGCGATCCTCGGAGAAATCCCCACCGCCGATAACGTTCCCGCCGCGCGCGGTGGCAATTTTTTGCCCAAAGCTTTTCGCCCATGAATGCACCGCAATTTCCGCTGCCGCCTTCGAGGCGCTATATGGGTCATCGCCGCCGAGCGCATCATTTTCACGGAAGCTTTTTCCCGTTTCATCATTGCGGTAAACTTTATCGCTGGTGATAATCAGCGTTGTCGCGTCACTTCCTTCAAGTGCTTCCAGCAGATAAATACTGCCCATTATATTAGTCGCGAAAGTTTCCACCGGCATTCTATAAGAACGCCGCACCAGCGCCTGCGCAGCCATATGGATGACGATTTCCGGCTCTAGCGTACGTACGTACGCTTTTAATTTTTCGTGGTCACGGATATCGAGAATATGGCTTTCCATCTGGGGATTAACCAGATTATAAAGATTAGGCTCTCCCTCCGGTGCCAATGCAATTCCGGTGACAATTGCCCCAAGCTTCTGCAAAACCAGCGCCATCCAACAGCCTTTAAAACCCGTATGGCCGGTGAGAAGAACGCGCTTGCCGTGCCAGAAACTCACCACACCTTCCATGGCGCTTCGCCGGAATTCCATAATTGTTCGAGGAGGTTTTTATCGCGGAGGGTATCCATCGGCTGCCAGAAGCCTTTATGGTGGTAGGCGGCGAGCTGACCATCCTTCGCGATATTTTCCAGGGGTTCCTGCTCCCACACGGTTTTATTGCCCGCTATATAATCCACAACCTTGCGAGACAGCACGAAAAACCCGCCATTGATATAGCCGCCATCTCCTTGCGGCTTTTCTAGGAAATGCGTGACTTTATCGCCCTGCATCTGCAATGCGCCGAACCGGCCCGGCGGCTGCACTGCCGCCACTGTGGCCAGCAAGCCGTGTTTTTTATGGAATGCCAGCTCCTTGGTAATATCGATATCGGCAACGCCATCGCCGTAAGTTAAGCAGAAAGTATCGTCTTTCATCAGGTAACGCGCCGCTTTTTTTATCCGGCCGCCGACCTGGGTTTCCTCGCCGGTTTCCACCAAAGTCACTGACCAGTCCTCAGCCTGGCGGCGGTGATATTTGCGTTTACCATCGCGTAATTTTATGGTGACGTTGGAGCGGTGCAAGAGGTAATTGGCGAAGAAATCCTTAATCATATAGCCTTTATAGCCAAGGCAGATGATGAATTCGGTGATGCCGTGCGCCTCATATATTTTCATGATGTGCCAGATAATCGGCATGCCGCCGATTTCTATCATAGGTTTCGGCTTGGAGGCCGATTCCTCGGAGATGCGGGTGCCTTTGCCGCCGGCTAATATCATCGCTTTCATGCCAGTGTTTTCTCCACCATCTTATAAAAATTATCCGCAAACCTCTGGGTTTGGCCGAGCGGATGCTGCAATATTTGCGCGCGCAGATTATTGCGGAGATATTTCAGTTTTTCCTTATCCCCCGCCAGTGCCACCGCTTTCTTTATATAATCTTCCAGCGTGAATGCGCAAAACTCTCCTAAACCGGCATTGGAGAGGTTAGAATAGCTGAGGCGCTCGAAAAATGCCGGGCCGACAAGCGTGATTACCGGCACGCCCATCCAAATGGTTTCGCAAGTTGTGGTGCCGCCGACATGCGGAAAACTATCCAGCGCTATATCGATATCGTTATAATGCGGCATATGCTTGCCGCGCACGGGGATGTATAATATGCGCTCGGCCGGAACTCCATGTTTACTAAATTCCATTTCGACATTGGCGCGGAACGCCGGAACATCGCCTTCGGGCCGCACAAACAGGAATTTTGAGCCGGGCACTTGTTTCAAAATTTCCGCCCAAGTGGCTATTGCTTCTGCCGTATATTTATAAGGATTATTCATGGTGCCGAAAGTGATGAACCCATTGCGCTCCGCAGGAATTTGCGGATTTATCGGCACATCGAAAAATCCGCTGCGGCCGAGGGAAACCCAGGTTTCCGGCATTATGAAAGGTTTTTCAATCAGCAATTTCGGGTCTTCGGGTTTTATGTAAGGGTCAACCAAAATATAGTCGAGGGTGGAAAGCCCGGCCGAATGCGGATAGCCGAGCCAGCTTGCCTGTACGGGCACTGGCTTGGCCGCCAATATTTCCAGCTTATTCATATCGGTGGTGCCGCCGAGCTCGAAAATTATGTCGAGATTATCATCGGCGATGCCTTGGGTGATTTCCTGGTCGCTATTTTTCGGCCACCAGCGGAAAGCATCGACGCTTTTCATTATATGTTCCTGCGTCCGGTCGGCCTCGCGCGCATAGAAGGAATAGCAATAAACCTCGAACCGGTTTTTATCGTAATATTCGAGAAGCGGCAGGGCGAAATAAGTTACCGGGTGGGCGCGCAAGTCACTCGACATGAAACCGACGCGGATTTTATCGCGCGGCGCTCTGGCCGGGCGCTTCACCGCCATATTTGCCGCCTGCGCCTCGATTTTCTTGCCCCATTCACGGTGATAGCGGATGACCTGCAAGCGATCCTCATAAGTTTTTACGCGCGATAATTCCAGGTGGAATGCGCCGATATTCATGCGTTTCAGCCAGTAGTCCCGGCATTTTGCGAGGTCAATGCGCCCGAGATTTTCATAATCGACACAGCGCAGGAATATATTCCGGATGATGCTGGATTCATAAAGCGGCGCGGTGCCGGATTTCTGGATAATTTCCACCGCCAGCTCGTATGATTCCTGGATATGCGCCGCCTCCGAGCCATAGCGGCTGCGGTTCAAGCTCTCGCATAATGCGCCAAGGGTTTTTACCGAGCGGTTATCGGCCACCAATGCCCGCCTATAATAACCATTGGCTTTCTCGCGGTCGAATTTCTCATATAGCCGCCCAAGATTCATCAGGATTTCGACATTGGCGGGTGAGATTTCGAGGATTCTTTCATAAAGCGCGGCAGCCTCCTCGATTTTACCCAAACGATGCAACACCCAGGCTTTCGCCGACATTAATTGAATATTGTCCGGATAAAGCGCCAGCCGATTATCGGCTTCCGCCAGCGCGGCATTATATTCGCCGGTAACGCTGAGGGCCTTTATCAAATCATTCATCGCATCGATATTTGCCGGGTTCAAGGTGAGACTGCGGCGGAATTGCACTAGTGATTTTGGGTATTCGCCTTCGGCCATGTAAGCGCGGCCGAGCATTCGCGCATGTTCGGCATTTTTCGGCTCAGCCCTAATGATTTGCAGATATATCTCCTCGGCATTTTTCCCATCGCCCATATCGAGATAAACATTGCCGAGATTTACCAGCGGGGCAGAATTTTTCGGCTCGGTCTTGCGCGCCGCTTTCAAATATACCAGCGCATCGTGATAGCGCGTCTGTTTACGCAGAATGACGCCGAGCAGGTTATTGAAGGCAAAATCCCGCGGATTTTTCTTCAGCCATTTACGCGCTTCCTCTTCCGCGCCCGCTAAATCGCCGCTATCCATGATTGCCACCGTATATTCGAAGCGAATCATCTTGGCATTAGGGTTTACTTCCGCCGCCTGTTTCAAATAGGAAACGCTTTCAGCTATTTTTCCAAGCTTTTTCGACAGCAACCCGGCTTCATAAAGCAAATCAGGATTTCTGGGATTGGTATTAAGGGCTTCTTTTACGGCCGCCAATGCCCCAGAAAAATCCTTGCGCGTTTTAAGTTGCTGCACTTCATTTTGCAGTTTTTGGATGGAAGTCATGCTAGTAGTAGTTAGCAGCATCTCCAGGGTTTATCAAGGATGGACGATAAAAAAATCAGCATTTTTCCCCGAAGTTACTCTTCTTGAAAACCGGAACTTAATTACGATTTGTTTTAAGTTGCCAAAAACTATCACTCCGCTATCCTTAATCCCATGCAGACAAATGAACTTGCCGCACATGGGGTGAATATGCCAGATTCACCTAAAGAAAAAATATTAGCCAAGCTGAATCCGGAGCAGCGTGAGGCGGCGGAAACTTTGCAAGGGCCGTTATTGGTGCTGGCCGGGGCGGGGACGGGGAAAACGCGGGTGCTTACCACGCGGATTGCTAATATATTGCTCTCCGGTTTTGCTTTCCCGAGCCAGATTCTTGCCGTCACCTTCACCAATAAAGCCGCGCGCGAGATGAAGGAGCGGATTGAGAAATTGATGGCCGATAACGGCGTTGCCATTAACGGCGCTTTATGGCTTGGTACTTTCCATTCGATTTTCCTTAGGGTATTGCGTAAGCACCCGGAGCTAGCGGGGCTAAAGCAAAATTTCACCATCATTGATACTGATGATCAGATTCGGCTGTTAAAACAACTTCTCGAAGAACATAATGTCGATGAAAAACGCTGGCCGGCAAAGGCGCTTTCTGGGATTATTCAGCGCTTGAAAGACCAGGGCGTAACGCCGGATCGCATGGGAAACGCCGAAGCGCCGGATTTCGCTTTCGGGAAACTTCCCCTATTATATAACGCTTACCAAACCCGCCTAAAAACCTTGAACAGCGCCGATTTTGGTGATTTGCTGCTGCATTCCTATACTATTTTCATGAATAACCCCGATATCCTCGCCGAATATCAGCGCCGGTTCAAATATATATTGGTCGATGAATATCAGGATACTAACGTCATCCAATATTTGCTGCTCAGGCTGCTTGCGCAGACGCATAAAAACATCTGCTGCGTCGGCGATGATGACCAGTCGATTTATAGCTGGCGCGGCGCGGAAGTCGCCAATATTCTGCGCTTCGAAAATGAATTTCCGAATGCCAAAATCGTGCGGCTGCAACGCAATTACCGCTCGACAAAACCCATTCTTGGCGCCGCTTCCAAGCTGATTTCCAATAATAAAAGCCGCCTGGGGAAGGAATTATGGACCGAGGAGGATGGCGGGAAGAAAGTGCGGGTGGTATCGCTGTGGGATGACAAAAAAGAAGCTGAATATGTCGGCCAGGAAATCGAGGCGTTGCAGCGCATCCATGGGGCACAATTAAATGAAGTGGCGATATTGGTGCGCGCCGGTTTCCAAACCCGGGCATTCGAGGAATGTTTCGTCAACCAGGCGATTCCTTACCAGGTGATTGGCGGATTGCGCTTCTATGAGCGCCAGGAAATCCGCGATGCGATTGCTTATTTGCGCGTGACGCTGCAGCCGGAGGATGATCTGGCGCTGGAGCGCATCATCAATGTGCCGAGGCGCGGAATCGGCGCTGCCACCATAGATCAAATCCGCAAGAAAGCCCGGGAAACTGAAATATCCTTCATGCAGGCGATAAAACTTCTGCTCGAAGCCGGTGAATTCAAAGCGCGTATGCAATCAACACTAGCCAAGCTGGTAGCGGATTTTGATGGATGGCGCATGAAATATGCCGATAGCCCGAATGATACCAAAATCGCCGAGACTATATTAAAAGAATCCGGCTACATGGATATGTGGGCGGCGGAAAAAACGCTGGAATCGCAGGGGCGGCTGGAAAATCTCGCCGAGCTTTTGAATGCGATTCAGGAATTTTCCACTATCGGGGAATTTCTGGAGCATGTGAGCCTGGTGATGGATAATGAGGGCAATGCCGATAATAAAATGGTCAGCATCATGACGCTGCATGCCGCCAAAGGCCTGGAATTCGAAACGGTTTTCCTGCCCGGCTGGGAGGAAGGATTATTCCCGCACCAAAAATCCCTGGATGAAAAAGGCACGAGCGGCTTGGAGGAAGAGCGGCGGCTCGCCTATGTCGGCATCACGCGCGCAAAGCGCAATTTATATATATTATTCGCCGCCAGCCGGAGGATATATAACCAATGGCAAAGCTCGGTGCCCTCGCGGTTCATCGATGAATTGCCGCCGGAGCATATCGAGACGATAAATACCGGGATTGGCATTGCGAGCAGCTATCAGCAGAAGCTGCCGGCTGGAACAGATAATCCGGGTTTCGCCTCTCCCAGCCTCCGTCGTAATAACTATTTCTCAATGGCCACCCAGCCGGTTTCCACCACCACTCCGGCCAGTTTCAGCCCGCGCGAGCGCGTATTCCACGAAAAATTCGGCTATGGCGTAATAACCTCCATCTCCGGCTCCCATTTAACTATCAGCTTCGATAAAGCCGGGATGAAAACGCTGGTGGAGAGTTTTGTGAAGAAAGTTTAAAATATTAACCCTTTATTAACCATGTTGCTCTATCCTTTATTAAAAAAGGAGTTTTATGAGCAAGGAAATAAATTTAGAGCCGAAAAAGAAGCTGAAATTGCTCGGCGGTTCTCACATAGTGGGGGATATAGGGTCTGGTGCCAAACTAACAGGCAATCTTACCAATTTATCGGTTACAGGAATATTAAGCCCGCAAAGTATTGTGGACGTCACTGAAGGAAATGTTGAGCTTTCGGAAGAAGCTCGGATTCTCGGTGGCAGCTTGCTGGTTAATAAAGGGACTCTGACAATAAACGTTCCCGTTATTCCCAGAGATTCCGATATCCAGGCAAGCAAGGTAGAAATTGGACGAAAAGTCCGGATTCTCTGTGAGGATATGAGAGCCGGAACCCTGATTTTTCAAGAAGGCGGGGTCATTTTTTCCGGAACCACTGTAGAAGAATCCAACAAAATTTTTATTAGATCAGGTGTTGCTATTCACGGCGGCATAGAGGATAGGCCAACATCCTTGTTTGCGGAATCGGAGATAACAATAAGGCCAGGAATATCCTTTCACATGACTCCAGAAAAACCAGAGATACGCATAGAGGGAAGAAAAGGCATAAAAGCTGCGGGCGTGCATTTTCATGGGGGTAACCATCTTCTGCGCCTGGAAAGCGCCGGATCAATAGTGGCAGGAAGCATCGTCAACTGCTCAACGGTATTAGCAGGGGAACTCGCTGCTGATGACGTAAGTCACTCTAACCTAATAGTACAAGGCCTCCTTCGCACTGCCACCATAGGTGGCGGCGCTAATGTGGAGGCAAGAGTGGTTGAAGCTGAAAATATAGGCGTTTGTAATATAAAGGCCGGAACGGTTATCACTTCCGCTATAGGCCCGGCAAGAATTGAGACTACGGTGCTAATAATTGATAAGGACGAAAACGGCCATATCAAAATTCATAAGGATGCTAATATTATAGCAGAGGAAATTTATTCTCGAGAAAATACTGCATCCGGGGTTAAGCCGACGCTTATTGCCGAAAGATGGCCGAGATCGATGGGGCGGGAAAGATAATATTCCAACCCCGGTCTTTTCATCTGACCTATTGTTTTTTCCCCGGTTTTCCGGTATTTTGCTCCCCTTATGCATTTACCCCTCATCAATAAATCCCCCGCCGACACCCGTGTCGTCGTTGCCATGAGCGGCGGCGTGGATAGCTCTACCGTTGCGGTGATGCTGCATAAGGCGGGGTATCAGGTTGTCGGCATCACGCTCCAGCTTTATGATTTCAGCGGACCGATGAAGAAGGGAGCGTGTTGCGCCGGGCAGGATATTTATGACGCCAAGATGGTGGCGGAAACTTACGGGTTTCCGCATTATGTGCTGGATTACGAAAGCGTGTTCAAAAAAGAAGTGATGGAGGATTTCGCGGATAGTTATTTAAGCGGCGAAACGCCGATTCCCTGCGTTAAATGCAACCAGTCGGTGAAATTCCGGGATTTATTCAAGGCGGCGAAGGATTTGAATGCCGATGCGCTGGCCACCGGGCATTATGTGCGGCGGATTGACGGCGAAAACGGCGCGGAATTACATGGCGGGGTGGATGCGGCCAAGGATCAAAGCTATTTCCTTTTTGCAACCACCCAGGAGCAGCTGGATTTTCTGCATTTTCCACTCGGCAGCATGACCAAGGAGGAAACGCGCAAACAGGCAATGGCCTTCGGCCTCGCCATAGCCGATAAGCCCGATAGCCAGGATATTTGCTTCGTTCCGGACGGCAATTACGCCAAAGTGATTGAACGCCTACGCCCCGGCGCGCTTGATTCCGGCGAGATAATCCACATTGACGGCCGGGTTTTGGGCCGCCATGAGGGGATAATAAATTATACTATCGGTCAACGCCGCGGCATCGGCATCGCCGCTGCCGATCCTTTATATGTGGTCAAGCTGAATGCGGCAAAAAACCAGGTGATAGTTGGGCCGAAAGAGGCTTTATATAGCCGGAATGTCCGCTTGCGTAACCTTAACTGGCTGGCTGGCGGGAATTTTAATTTGGACCAGCCTTTGCGGGTAAAACTGCGCTCCACTCAAGCTCCGGTAATGGCGAAAATCCGGCTATCTGGGAATGATAGCGCTGAAATTGACCTGCTGGAGCCGGAATCCGCCGTCACTCCCGGCCAGGCCTGCGTAATCTATCACGATACCAGAGTGCTCGGCGGCGGCTGGATTATGCGGGAATCTAGGGATTAAATTGAAACCGCCACCGTTTCCTGGCTGCCGGTTAGGCTTTCTTTGGAAGGAATGGGTATATCCTCTCCGCCTTCGGTGGTGTTATTCACTTCCTCCCAGGCGTCGCGCATTTTTTTGAAATCTTCTATTATATTGTCGCATTCATCCAAGCTGTTGCTCTGGTTTAAGGCCAGCACTCTTAAATCCATCGTAGTATAGAAATTATTCAGGATATGCGCGATTTCTCCGCCATTTTCGAAATCGAGGCCAGCTTGTAGGCCGAGGATTATTTTACAGGCGCGCTGGAGGTTATTGAACCTGTCCTCGATGCGTTTTTCCTCGATGGCCGACCGCGCTTTCATGACGAATTTTATTATTCCCTCATAAAGCATAACCACCTGGCGGGTTTTGCTCACCGTTTCGCTGGCCATGCCATAAGCCGAATATTGGTTTTTGCTATAGGACATTATGAATCCTCCACTATAAATTATCCGCTCACATTGCCGCCGGTTAATACCCCGGCCTGAACGTTTAAGAATTGCAATAGCGAATTGGCTTGGGAAATTGCGGCGTCTAGCGCGGCATATTTGTTTATCAGCAGGGTTCTCTGGTTGGCCACTTGCTGGTTTATGGTAGTAATCTGGCTATTTAGCGAAGTATTCTGCTTGGTGAGGGAGTTTACCTCCGCAGTAAGTGAGCCATTCTGGCTAACCGTGTTGCTAAGTATGTTAAATATGCGGTCGGCGATGCCTTGAGTAAGGTTGACGCCGGTTATGTTGTCATTACCGCTGCCGACATAAAGCAGCGTCATCCCGGCGAAGGGCGTGCCATCCTGCCCGGTTATAATTCCGCCTTGGGCATTCTGGGAAAAGCCGCCATAGGCGGTTTTGGTGGCGCCCGAAGAATCCTGGTAAGTGAAAACCACTTTTTGGCCGGTTGGCGCGCTGGCATTGATATTCACACTGAAATTATTCACCGACAGCTTGTTGGTGGTGGTAAATACCTGTAACTTACTATTATTGGAAGAGCTGAAAACCTGGTCGAAAATGCCTTGCACGGCTTGCGGATTAGTGGCGATGGCCGAAGTTAATTTGCTGCTATCGACAGTTAATATATTATCCACTTCGGGAGTGGCATCCGTACCGGTGGTGGCCGGCTGATTGGTGAAAGTGATGCCGATGGAGGCAAGGCTTGCAAGCGCGCCGGGCGATAGGCCGGAAACTATTTTGTTCAATTCCGTCTGCACGGTGGTTAGCGTATTGGTCAAAACATCGTCATTGCCAAGATAGGCGGTGGAAGCGAAAGCGCCGCTTGAGGTTCTTTGCTGCTGCTGGGCGGCGAAAGTCTTTAAGTTATTATAGCTGGTTATGAAATTGGTGATGGCGCTTTGGATGGCGGTTCCGTTATTCGTCACCTGCACCTGCAAAACTGTGGCCGGAACGGCGGTTGGCGTCGGCTGGTAAAGATTGAAGGTAACGCCGGGAATGGCATCGGTAATCTGGTTGGTCGGCCTGGTGAGGCTGATATTATTCACGGTGAAAGAGGCATTAGACGCGCCTTGCGAAAGAGTGAGCGGAATTTGCGACATGGTGCTGTTCACCGCGTCGTTTATAATATAGGCATTGGCCACGCCGGTCTGGGTTGCCTGCAATGTCAGCTCGAAACTATTATTGGCGATTTGCAGCACCGAGGCCGATAACCCGCTTTTGCTGGAATTGGAGTTAATTTTCCCGGCGATGGTTTGCAGGTTATCGCCTTGATTCAAGGTGATATCGACGCCGGTGCCGAATGCATCATTTAAATCCTTCTGCACGGTTTTTGCCGCAGTGGCGGTGGAAAGATTTAAGGATACTCCGGAGGCTGCGATATTTAAGGATAAAGTGCTGCCGGAAGTGGCGCTGGTTAATGTGATATTGCTGTTCTGCGTGCCGTTTAGGCCGGTGGCGGAATAAGTTTCACCGTTAATGGTTACTTGAATTGAGGCGTCATTGGCGCCGGGCGCGCTTTGCGCCGTTACTACGAAATTGCTGATGTTGCCCATGCCGCCGGTGCCGGGATTATATTCACTGCTGTTCAGTTTCACATTGGCGGAGGTTAGCCCGTTAAGGGTGGTGGTTGCCGATGCCGCAGTCTGGCTGAAAGCCGAGATGCTGTGGCTTTGCGCGAAGGTCACGCTGGATAAATCGCCTTGAACATTGGCGGCGAATGTCGAAAGGTCGGAATTGGAGGAGATAGTCGTTGCTCCCGCCACCCGCACCTGGAACGAGGTGCCTTTAGTGGAATTGGTGAGCGTTATAACCGTGCCGGCGGCAATCTGGTTGCTGCTTCCGCCGGAATTGGCGGTGATGGCATTGGAGGTGTAAGTGCTGCCGTTAATGCTGAATGTCAGGGTTACCGCAGTTCCGGCGCCGCCGCTCTGGCTTGCCGAGACTTGCGCGTTTGACAGGCCGCCGACCAGCGCGGTATCCCCGGAGCCGGTAACGGTAATGCTGCCGACGCCGCCGGTGCCGAAGGCGGAATCAAGAACGGCGCTGCCAACGCTGCCGGAAGAAGTTATGCTGGCGGAAGTCATCACATCACCAGCGGCTATGCTGACGGCATTAACTGCTTGCCCGCCGGTAATCTGAAATGTTCCCGCCGAAAACATGTTGGCGTTGCTGGAGCCTGGCGCGCCGGTGACGCTGGCGGTCTGGCTGGTAAATGAATTAGTGCGCTGAATCAATGCCTGCGCAAGGCTGCCTACCGTTACGTTATAATTGGCGATGGCGGCATTATTATTGGCGGTGACGCCAAGATAAGTGCTTCCGGCAATGGTGGAATTGGAAGTGATAAAGCCCTGGCGGCTGTTAAACACATTGCTGCTTTGATTGCCGCTCGCATCAACCACACCGGCCAGTGAGGAGGAGGCGTTCATAAGAGTGCTCAGCTGATTTTGCAGCTGGCCGAGGGCGGTTATTATATTATTGTTACTGGTAATGATGGCTTGGTCATTAGTTGCTGGCTTGGCCAAAGCGTTGGTAGCAGCGGTAATCAGGGCCTGGGTGTTTAACCCTGAGCTAAGGCCGTTGGCTATCGTTGTGCCGCCGGTGGTTGTACCGTTAGTGGTGGTACCGCCAACCTGGACCAAGCCGCCAAGATTAATCGATGAAACCATCTAAAATCTCCCAATTTTCAGGCTTGGGTATTAATTCCGTTTGCGAGGGAGAATTGCAGGTATGGATTCAAAGCCTGCGGTCCCAATGCATAAGTAATTATTTTCCCGGTTTCCGGCACGGTGCTTATAACCATATATTGCTTGGTTATGGAATCCCTGAACACTGTGCTAATTGAATTGCCGAGCGGAGAAGCGTTTTTAATCCAACTTTTGACGGCATCGAGAGCAGCCTGTTGCTGCTTCTCGCCATCATCCTGATCCAGGTTGATATTGGTATCTTGCGGCTTATCTGCCGGGTTTACCGTATTCACCGGCTGCTGGATGGTATTATTTTGTTGCTGTTGCTGCTGTGCAACCGTTGCCGTATGGGCACTGCTCTGATAACTAGGAGCAACCAGAGAAGTGGTTACGGGTGCGCCGATATTATTTGTCATATATACATCTCTTTCTAAAGTTTCCGGGGAAGGGAAAATCCCTTCCCCGGATAACTAAAGGTTAGTTTAAGCCAAAAGCTTCAGTAAGTTCTGAGGCAGCTGGTTTACCTGTGCCAGGACCGAGATACCGGCAAGAACCTTCACCTGGTTGCTCGCATAGTTAGTAGATGCTTGCGAGACATCGGTGGATAGGTAGTTGCTGGCTGCGGCCTGGGTGTTTTGGATGCTGGAAGTCAGGTTGGCTATAACGTAGTTAAACCTTGATTCCTGAGCGCCGACATTCGCTTGCTGAGCACTGTTGGTGCTGATGGCGGCAGCAACCGCAGAACTAGCGGCAACTGCATCCTGTACAGTCGAAATATCGGTTCCGGCAAGACCCAGAGAAGAAGAAGACGAGCTGGCCAAAGTTACGTTAATGGTTTGGCTGGCTTGTGTACCAACTTGGAACACCAGTCCGCTGCCACCGTTGGTAAGCCCGAAAGCATTTTGCAGAGCAGCTTGTGCACTGGCGGCGTTGGCGGCGGTGGTAAGGTTCAGTGCCGTAGCGCCGTTTAAGAAGCCAATAGACTCAGCCGGGTTGCTTTGATTGGTTAGCACCGTATAAGCGCCCGCTGCAATAGTGCTGCCAATACCAGATTGAGAGGTATAGGTTTCTCCATTAACCGTCATCGAGATTTTCGCATCACTGGAACCATTCGACGGCGAGGAAACTTGTATATTTCCTATGCTGTTATGCAGGTTCGATGAAGTTATGTTGAACGCAGTACCAGCCAAGCTACCCGTGGTAACGCCATTGGTAACGATGGAGCCACCGGCTACATAGCTGTTGATGGTTTGGTTTTGCATGAAGGTTATGCCGGAAAGGGCATTGGTTACTTCGCTGGCAAAAGAGTTAGCCTGCGCTTGGTTTGCTATTGTCACCCCGGTTGCAAGATGGAGTGTGAAGCTGCCGCCTGCATTACCTTTGCTGTCTATACCGGTAAAGGTCATGGTGCCGGCGCCGCTCGTGGTGAACGAACCGGTCGAGTAGGTGAAATCACCGACTTTCAAGGTGAAGGCTGCTGCAGAGCCAGTTAAGTAAGTTGCGGTAACTGGATTATTCGCAACGACATTTCCGACGAAGTTCGGATTGTTCTTAAGAGTGGAAGTTCCGAGACCCGTAGTTTGACCAATCGGTGTAAAGTTGGCATCGTTTATGGTGCCGACCCCGATAGTGCGGATAAGGCCGAGCGCATTTTCACCGCCGGCTTGCGTGGTAGCGGTATTGAAGGTGGCATCGCTGGCGACGGTGGTGTTATAAGTGCCGCCTGCTGCGGTGATTGTTATGTTGTTGTTGGCAGCAGCAACTGCGCCACCCCGGAATTGCACGGTAACCGTGCCGGCAGAATCAGCATAAAGATACTGGTTGAGACGTGAATCCGAGCTGGAATTTAAGAAAGCCGCAAGGTTGTCGCCAACCGTTGTTGCTGTTGGAGAAGAGCCCAAATAAACTTGATTCTGTTTAGTGGCATCAGAAGTGAAGGTGATGGTTGCACCGCCGATGGTGATGGTTTGGCCATCAGTCGGGAAGGTGGAAGCGCCGACTACGAACAGGGTTTGCGCCGCACCAAGACCGGTACCGGCAGCAAGGTTTTGATTCGTGGTTTGCGATACTGCACCGCTTAATGAACCATTGAGCAGGTTAGTGGTATTGAATGTGGTGCCGTTGGAAATTTGATCCACTTGTTGCAACAGCGCTTGATATTCTTGGTTCAAGAAGCCGAGAGTCGATGAATCTCCGCCCGAATTGGCTTGGGTAGCGAGAGATTGCAGACGTTGCAAGATGTTACCAACGTTGGAAAGGCCACCGGCAGCCAATTGCAACAGGCTGGTGGCGTTATTGGCGCCATTCAGAGCGGTTTGCAAGGTGGAAGCGGCGGTTTGGAGCGATGTACCGATAGCGAGGCCCGATGCATCTATTGAAGGCGAAGTGATGCGATTGCCGCTGGAGAGCTGATTAGCAACTTGAGACAATTGATTGTCTGCGCTTCTAAGCGAGCTCTGCGCAGAAAGCGCAGAAACGTTATTATTGATTGATAAAGACATGATAGACTCCTACTTGGATGTTATGAAACCCGAGCTACTTGCCCGGTATTAGAAGTAAGGATAACAATTTACGCCTGGGATAACAAGAGAAAAAAATAATTTTAAACTTAAAGTACGGTTAAAATTTTAGGAGTTTTTTAGAGGGATTGCTGAGGATATGGGGTTAAGTTAATGAGTTGCCGAGTATTTGAGTTGATGAGTTAGAAGCTGCTTACTCTTCTCGAATTCAAATACTCAGCAACTCACTAACTCATGCATCACCCACCAATCCTCTGAGCCTTCCTTCATTCAGCCAACCCGCTTCTTGATAACAGGCGATGGAGAGTTCCGGCTCGGCTAGGTGATCCAGAAAACGGGCAAGGCTTTGAGCCAGGAATACTATGGTTTCCTTGGGCGCATCAAGCACCTGTTGCATATTTGACATAATGGCCAATTTTAATGTGGCAAATCTGATGGCGATGATGGTGGAACGCTGGATCGGAGTTTTGCCGAGGCCGCCGAATGGAAAAGTAGCGCCGGTCAGTTCCGTTTTCAGCCAATTGCGGAGCGGCGCAGTGGTAATCGGCGAAAGCTGCCGGTAATATTGCTCACGCAGCTCGGCATAGCTTTTATTTCCCACCTGCTCAATCGTCATATTCTGCCAGTTTACTTTCACGCCAAGTGCGCGCTCGATTGAGGAAACTACCTCGCCAAGCCGTGGATTCATTGGCTTATGCGTGGAAACCACCAGGCCGGTAAGAATATTAAGCAGATTATAAGGGTCGCCCGGCTCCGTTTCCGGTTTCGGCAAACGGCCATCGACATTCGCGGCCAGAGAATTAAAAGCGGCAAGCCAATCCTTTCCCGGTAAACAGTCAAGTGAGCGCGCCAGAGAAGAAAGGCGGGAAATAATGCGCTCGGGCGGCGAATCCTTATCCTCGGCCATCGAGATGAATTTCTCGAATAATTGATGCGCTTCTTCCTCAGCCATGTCACCATCGCTTAAATAATTTTTCAAATTTTCTGGCAGCCTCTCTATTGGCGCGGGAATAAAGGCGAACGGCTCTTCGCTATAAATCGCCAGGCGCGCTATTTCAGGACAGGAGAGCGATGCCGCCATATAAAATTTATCGCCGAACCGCCGGGTGATGCGCGGGTAAAAATGGCAGGCATCGGGCAGATAATCGCTGCCGTATTTATTCTGAATTCCGCATAAGCCGCCCTCGAATTTTACGCAATAACCGGAGGTTTCATCGCGCCGCATCACATGCGCCGTCTCCCCGCTGGTAACAGCATCCAAGAGCTCGGGCGCTTTTTCTTTGTACAGGTTCAAACGCTTCGAATCCACCTGCATTCCCCAGCCCTTGCAACAAGTATCCTCGCACTTATCGGCAAGGCATTTGAAGTGTTGCAGGTAGTTGATTTGATTGGCTATCGTGCCTTGTGACATAGAAGCATTCTAGCTTTACCGGGCATTAATCACAAGGCGCTAAATTTTAAGCGCTTAAATGGGGAAGCAATCGGAGAAATAATCCTTCTTCTAAAAAAAGAAGGCGGATTCAAAATTATTTATCCTTGGAAATTTCGATCAGATAGAGAATGAGATTGCGGGTGACGGAGGATTTTCTTTCCGAGGCGATTTCGGCGGCATCGAGGGAGATATTCTTAATTTTCGCTGCGGAAAGCCCATGTTCACGTGCAAGATTATTGGTAATTTGCGTGGCCTCGAAAACCAGATCGGGATCGGCGGTACCCTTCGGTTCCAGCCCCTTCTTGCCCGCGCTTATATAACGGCTGCCTTTTTTCTCTTCCATGCCGTCATTATATTCCGCCCCGCTATTGCCAAATGGCATGGTTATCTCATTGACGCGCAGGTCTTTTTCCGACCAGCCGAGCAATTGCGCCAGTGGCAGCCTTATTTCATATGGCAATTCCTCCGGCACCCCTCTAGTTATATACTGATGTATATAAGCATGGTTTTTGCCAAGTTTCTTTGAGATTGAGCCATATTTCAGGTTCAATTCGAGAATTCTCTTCCGCAGCTTATCTCTGATAACTTCACTTTTCCGCATGCGAGCATTATAGAAAAATCTGGGAAAGTTTCTAATAGGATTATACATATTGACGTCTAGGCCTTTACCTACTATCATTCAAGCGGCATTAGTTTTTACTGATGCCATATTGTGATACAAAATGCAACGCCTAACTTATAGTGGCCTTATATCCTGATATTCATTCAACCTATGGAGGTGGGGAAAAAATGATGGAATTTGAAAGTTTTGAACTGCAAATAGGCAAAAAAATCGAGGCCATAAGAAAAATATTTGAAATGGAGCAAGCTGAGCTTTGCCAGAAAATCGGCATTTCCGCGAGAGATCTGGATGATTACGAAAAAGGCGTGGAGCCCATCACCTTAAGCCATTTATATAAAATAACCAGCGTTTTTAACCTATCTTTGAGCTATTTTTTGAAGGATTGGTAAGGGTTTTAGAGAAGATTCGCTTAGGGGGGCACATGGGGATTTGAGGGGGGTTGCCGGGTGCGACTTCACAGGTCATGTTCATCATCACACCCGGCCGGGACTGGTCCTTTTAGCTGCTCATCCCGCACCTTAAAGGTTTGTTGGGAAAGCCCGTATAGCAGCGTGATAATTGAAGTATACTCCCTAATTATTAACAAAAGGTTAACGAAACGCAGATTTTTTAAAATATTTTTTGCCTTCGCAACCGGCAAAGGACCGGCATTTTATGGGGCTTTACGCTATTAAGCCTTTGTTATGGCGAAAAAATACGGCTATAACCATCGGCAAACATGGGTAAATGCCCTTATTCTGCTTGCTGGAGGTTTCGGGTATTCGGAGTTACCTATGCCCCGCCAAATTCCAATTCCCGCTCCCGTAATTTATGCAATTTATCACGATATTCCGCCGCTTCTTCAAAATCCAGGCTGGCTGCGGCAGCGAGCATTTTTTTCTCTAAATCCACAATATATTTTTTCAAATCCTTGCCGCGTAAATTGGCGGTTTCATCATCCAGCGGCACTGTCATATGGTCTTTTTCGTAGACACTATCTAATACCGAGCTGATGGATTTTTTTATGGTTTCCGGGGTGATGCCGTGTTTTTGGTTATATTCCTCCTGGATGCCACGCCGCCGGTCAGTTTCGGCTAGGGCTTTCTTTAATGATTCGGTCATGACATCGGCGTAAAGCACTACTTTGCTTTCGATATTTCTGGCCGCCCGGCCAATGGTTTGAATCAGGGAAGTCGCGGAGCGCAGGAAGCCTTCCTTATCGGCATCCAAAATCGCCACCAACATGCATTCGGGAATATCCAACCCCTCGCGCAGCAGGTTGATTCCGACCAGGACATCGATGACGCCCCGCCGCAAATTCTGTATGATTTCAATGCGCTCTAATGTCTCGATATCCGAATGCATATAAGCGACTTTGATGCCGGTTCCTTCCATATATTCGGTAAGGTTTTCCGCCATTTTCTTGGTGAGGGTGGTGACTAAAACCCGGCCGCCTTTTTTTATCGCCTCCCGGCATTCCGCCAATAAATCATCCACCTGGGTTTCCACCGGCTTTACCACGCATACAGGGTCAATCAGGCCGGTGGGGCGGATTACTTGTTGAATGATTCTATCCTGCACCAACCCCAATTCATATTTGCCGGGAGTGGCGGAAACATAGATGGTTTGCGGGCGCATCGCGTCCCATTCCTCGAATTTCAAAGGGCGGTTATCGAGCGCGGAAGGCAGCCGGAACCCATGCTCCACCAGTGTCATTTTCCGCGACCTATCGCCATTATACATCGCGCCGATTTGCGGCACGGTGACATGGCTTTCATCGATGAAAAGCAGTGCATCTTTCGGCAGATATTCAAACAATGTTGGCGGCGGCTCGCCCGCGGCCCGGCCGGATAGATAGCGCGAATAATTCTCGATGCCTTTGCAATGGCCGGTCTCGACAATCATTTCCATATCGAACTGGGTGCGCTGCGCCAGCCGCTGCGCTTCCAGCAGTTTGCCCTGCGATTCAAATTGTGTCAGGCGTTCCTTCAATTCCTCCTTCACTCGGCCCACCATCTGGTTCAATGTCGGCTTCGGCGTGACATAATGGCTTTTGGCGAAAACCGTGATGCTTGGCAAATCAACTATTTTCTCGCCGGTAAGCGCATCGAATTCATATATTTCCTCTAGCTCATCGCCGAAAAATGACAGCCGCCAGGCGCGATCTTCATAATGCGATGGGAATATATCCAGGTTGTCGCCGCGCAGGCGGAAACTGCCGCGCGAAAAATCGATATCGTTTCTGGTATATTGGATTTCCACGAGCTTCCGGGTGATCTCGCTCATCACCACGCGCTGGCCTTTCTGTAAATTTATCGTCATCGCCATATATAATTCCGGGCTGCCCAGGCCGTAAATGCAGGAGACGCTGGCGACGACGATGACGTCGCGGCGTTCAAGCAGCGCCTGCGTCGCCGAATGGCGCAGGCGGTCAATATGCTCGTTAATCGCGGAATCCTTCTCGATGAAAGTATCGGTGCGCGCGATATAGGCCTCCGGCTGGTAATAATCATAATAGGAAACGAAATATTCCACCGCATTATGCGGGAAAAAACTTTTCATCTCGCCGTAAAGCTGCGCGGCGAGGGTTTTGTTATGGGCAAGCACCAGAGCCGGTTTGCCGGTTTTTTGGATGACATGCGCCATGGTGAAAGTTTTGCCCGAGCCGGTGACGCCAAGCAGCACTTGGTTTTTTTCGCCTTTTTCAACCCCGCTAATTAGCCCGGATATCGCCTGCGGCTGGTCACCGGCGGGTTGGTAATCGGAAACTATTTGGAATTTATTGTTATGAATGAGCATAAATTGAAGTATAATAGCAGCATATTTTACGATAAAAAATCGGTATGTTTTATGGATGAAAAGTTGAAGGGATATAAAGAAGCTTTAAATTATCCGGGCGGCATTATAATAAAACCGACAGCGGATAATAACATATTCTACATACATTTAACCGTTAATGATAAAGTCAAACTTAAGCCGGAACAGTCACTGAAAGATTTGGCGATTCTTTTAACGAAAGAATGTGGTGAGTTGTTCAAAGTTCAAGGAAATCCTACATATATATGTACGGATGATTTGAATATCATGAATGTCGAGACCCTGCTTGAGAAATTCCAGGGTATAGGGCTCAGTGTTTCCACTATAGCCTACGATATAATTAAGAACGCCACGCTAAAACAAAATCAGCAATTCCCAAGTACCAATGAGCCTAAAGGAGAGAGGTCAGAAATGCATACACAAAGAATTAGGCCAAATCGGGATAATTCCTTAACATAAATGCCCGCAGAAAACCCGATAAAACTATTTGATGAATGGTATAAAGAGGCTGAGAAATCAGGCACCCCAGAACCCTCCGCCATGGCGCTTGCCACAGCGACGAAAGACGGAAAACCTTCGATTAGGATAGTATTGCTCAAGCAATATGATGAACAGGGATTCACTTTCTATACCCATTACACCAGCCAAAAGGGCCGGGAATTGTTGGAAAACCCGCAGGCGGCGCTATGTTTTTATTGGGAATCTTTAAAAAAACAGGTGCGCATTGAAGGAATCGTAGAAAAAGTGAGCGCCGAAGAAGCCGACCATTATTTCCATTCGCGCCACCCGGAAAGCCAGATCGGCGCGGTGATTTCCCGGCAATCCGAGGTTATGGAGGATCGGGATAAGTTTCTGGCGCAAGTTGCGAATTTGAAAAACCAGTTGCAAGGCGCATTACCGCCCCGCCCCAACCACTGGTCCGGCTTCCGCATAATCCCGGAGCGCATTGAATTCTGGCAGGAGGGGCAATTCCGGCTGCATGATAGGGTGCTATTCGAGAAAAGCGGCGGCAAGTGGAGGAAATCATTGCTATACCCCTGAAAAATAAAAAGAAATACCGTTAACCATTTATTAACACAAATGGTCTATACTAATCCTAAATCCAATAATAATGGAGGATGAAGGATGAGTGCATTTATTCCTATAGCCGCTATTGAGAATATCCTGGTGCAGGATGCGCAAGGAATAATCAGGGTTTGGCGGGCCTTGAGAATTTCCGAAGGGGCGGAAACTGAAATTGCCAAGGATCGCCTGCGGGACGCTGGTCAGGAAGAGCAAAGCCATTTCCTTGCCGTTCCCGACCCGGTAAATCGTGGTTCCAATCTTATAATAATGAAAACTCATGATTTGAAAGACCTTCCACTTAGAGCATTTTCTATTTAATCTTGCGTGAGATATGCTATACTGACGATATATGATATGGAGGTATGGCATGGCATCATATTCACAAGATTTGCGAGATCGGGTATTGAAGGGATTAGAGCGCGGCGAGGGTGCGACGTCAATTGCGGGGCGTCTGGAAGTGAGCCTGCGCTGGGTATATCATGTTAAACTGCGGTATGAGCGCAATGGCGAACGCGCGGCGCAGAAACTTGGCGGCTACCGATGTTCTCGCGTAGCCGGGATGGAATCGGAGATTCGGCGATGGATCAAGGAGAAGGTTGATTTAACGCTTGCGGAGTTATCAGAGAAACTATTGGAGCATGGAGTGGTGATTAAAACTACGGCTCTATGGCATCAACTCGACAAGTGGGGATTGACCCTTAAAAAAAACCCTGCACGCAGCCGAGCAAGAGCGAGAAGACGTGCAGCAAGCGCGGCTTGAGTGGCTTGAACGCCAGCCTGGGCTCGACATTACGAAACTTGTATTCCTGGACGAAACCGGTGCCAGCACGAACATGACCCGCACGCGTGGCCGCGCTCCAAAGGGCGAGCGTTGTATCGCTTCCGTTCCCAATGGACACTGGAAAACAACGACATTCATCGCCGGCCTGCGTTATGATGCCATTACCGCCCCCATGGTACTCGATGGGCCCATGGACGGACAAACCTTCCTTGCCTATATACAGCAGTTCTTATGCCCAACCCTGAAACCAGGAGATATAGTCATTGCCGATAACCTGCCGGCACATAAAGTTGCAGGCGTTAGAGAGGCAATAGAGGCAACAGGCGCAACACTTCGCTATCTGCCACCTTATTCCCCAGATCTAAATCCTATAGAAAAACTCTTCTCAAAACTCAAAGCATTGCTCAGAAAAGCAGCGCACCGTACCATCGACGCTCTCTGGAATGAAATTGGAAACTTGCTCAATGCATTCTCCCCTCAAGAATGCAAAAACTACTTCGCCTCTTCAAATTATCACGTATGACTAAATAGAAAGTGCTCTAATACCAACACCGGGATGGAGCCTCCCGTTCTTTTGGCAAGTGGATATCCGTTTCCCGAATCCATTCCTGATTTAGCCAGTCACCGGAAAGCCGTCGCCAGTGTTTTTGAATGGGCAACTCTTAATCAAGGAGAAATAGGGCCGATAGATTTAGATAGAACTTACCAAAGAAGAGAGGAGACGGTAATTTTTCTGCCTAATCTCGTGGACCGGGAAGATCGACAGCAAATGCCCACTTTTTCGAGGATTGAATTAGGTAAAATAGGATCGCAAGGCGAAATTACCCTTGGTTCATCCGTTGCTTTTTCCGCCCTTAGTGAACATGAAAGAGGATTGATCGATGGATTCACGGTAAACCACCCTGCTGTGAGGCAAATTGGTGACACGAATTATTATATGGTGGGATTTTCTGACAGCAGTGGCTTTGGTCCTAATGCAAAAAGACAATCGTTTGAAATTCTTGAGCAGGTAGGCGGGGAATTTTTTCGTTATGAAAATGGAGAGTTTTCCCCAATTATTATTCCCAATGATTTTGTAAGAGACAGACTATTTGACAATGGAAGCCTTGCGCTGCTGCCGGTAACCAATCATGAAGGTGCGCGGAGATTTATGGAATTTTCTCCTTTAGTACTTGATGGTAATGGGATGATTGTCCTGACTCAAATTACCATGGAGGATTTTGAAGGGCGAATTAGAAGGGCCGAAAGCGCCGGTTCCGGTGTGCCGCGCTTCCATCGTTAAATCACTTCCACTTAAACCACAGAGAGAAAAGCGTCGGCGTCTGGAGGAAATCGCTTCTATATCCTTAGAAACACGCCGTTAATGGCAAAATATTAGCGACACCTCCTTTCCCGTTAATCTTTTGTTAATATATTCATGATATACTCCTAAACATTGCTAGGAGGAATTATGGCTGATATGGCAACGCTGAATGGGTTATTATATCAATTGAATAGGGACCCATATGATAATGATCAAAGGAAAATTATTGCCGATTGTTTGGGTGAACTTGCTCATAGTTTAAATAATCGGAAATTTCAGATTCAGGAAAATTTCGTTAGGGATTCGATTCTATTGGATTCCATGGCTCGTGATGATAGTCCTGCGAGAACTGAGGTGATAAATAGGCTTCGCGGTTATTTACCGGAATTATTTGATCCGGAGCGCATATTGGAGCATGAACCTAGACATGCTGTAATAGATGATAGCGGCAGGCTTATCGTATCTGTTACCGGGGCCGATGTGCGTTTAGGTAATGTGCCCGAAATAGCTAAGAATTCTTTATTATGGGGAAGCAGTCTTGATATAATGATTCATCCTTCCCGGGGAATTAGATTTACCATAAATTTCGATGAATTGATTGAGTGCATAAGAATGTTTGGCAATCCTGGTGCGGAAAGTTTGAATATATCGGGTCATGAGCACATTAGTGACATCGCTTTAGCAATTACAAGAGCGCGTGAGATTGGAAATTATCCTCGTCTTATTCTTGAAAATAATAATCTAGGAAATACCGGTGCTGGAGTAATTTCCGGATGCCCTTATCTTGTCCAGACCGAATTCTTGAGCCTTAGAGAGAATAGCATTGGAAGAATAGGAGTGCTGGCTTTAGCCACCTCGCCTTACCTCCATGCCCTTACGCATCTCGATCTTAGTAGCGTAATTTATGAGGGTAACGATGATAGAGGGACTGGTAATGTAATTCCTGGCGATGCATTAAGAACGCTTGCCTGGCTCCTACCTAACCTTACTTCCTTCAACTTTCATGGCAGCATTCCAGGTGCACAAAATGTGCCGAATCATGCTGGGGCATGGATAAGTATTATAGATCCGGTTGATCCTCCTGAAAAATGGCAAGGGAATAATCGTGGCGGGCTGGTAAATAATAGAAAGCCCTCATGGGTGGTTAGTCTTAGCGCAGAGACAGAAAAAAATAGACGTTCCGGGCGCGACCCTACTCCATAAACAATCTTTATCTCAAATCCCAAGTCCATAAAAAGGCAGGCGGGCTTAAAGCCGCGGCCTTCCCCCTCTTTTTAATAAGAGAATCTGCGGACACGACCCCTCTTGAAATCTTGGCTAATCCCGCCAATATAGTATTTTATCTATAGCTTTCTCAAAATAACCTAGATATTATCGCCCTTATATGACGCTTCCCGCATCTTTAAATCCGCTTTATCCGGTTCTCCCGCTTCGGGATATAGTGATATTTCCGGGGATGGTGGTGCCGCTTTTCGTTGGGCGGCAGAAATCCATCTATGCATTGGAGGATGTGGCGAAGGATGACAGGAAAATCCTGCTCCTGACCCAGAAAGATGCCACTCAGGATGATCCCGGCATCGGGGATATCTATAAAATCGGCGTGATTGCCACTATATTGCAGCTTCTGAAACTGCCGGACGGCACGGTGAAGGTGCTGGTTGAGGGCAATATGCGGGCGCGCGCCGTTAATTTTGTGCATAATGACCGGTTTTTCACCGCCCAGGCTGAATTGATGCCTGAGCAATCCGGCACGCCGCAGGAACTCGAGGCGCTTTCCCGCTCCGTCACCGCGCAGTTTGACCAATATATAAAGCTTAATAAAAAAATTCCGCCGGAAGTTTTAAGCTCGCTTTCGCAAATAAAAGACCCGGCAAGATTGGCAGATAGCGTGGTTGCGCATCTTAGCATTAAAATTTCCGAGAAGCAGGAGCTTCTCGAAATCACCAATATCGCCCAGCGCTTAGAGCGTATTTTCGGCATTATGGAATCGGAAATCGGCGTTCTCAATACCGAAAAGAAAATCCGCTCGCGCGTTAAAAAGCAGATGGAAAAAACCCAGCGCGAATATTATTTGAATGAGCAGATGAAGGCCATTCAAAAGGAGCTTGGCGAAACCGAGGATGGCAAGGACGAAGCCTCCGAGCTCGAACATAAGGTCAAGAAACTGAAAATGACCACCGAGGCGAAGGAAAAATGCGCCGCTGAACTGAAAAAACTCCGCCATATGAGCCCGATGTCGGCCGAAGCCACGGTGGTGCGCAATTACCTGGATTGGATGACGTCCATTCCATGGAAGAAACGCGCCAAGCTGAAACATGATGTGAAAGCCGCCGAAAAAATCCTGGAAACCGACCATTACGGGCTGGATAAAGTAAAAGAGCGGATTCTCGAATATCTGGCGGTGCATCAGCGCACCAAGGAATTGCGCGGGCAGATTTTGTGCCTGGTTGGACCGCCGGGCGTCGGCAAAACCTCGCTGGCGAAATCGATTGCGAAAGCGACGGGACGGGATTTTGTGCGTATTTCCCTCGGCGGCGTGCGCGATGAAGCGGAAATCCGCGGGCACCGGCGCACTTATATCGGCTCAATGCCGGGCAAAATTATTCAATCGATGAAAAAAGCGAAAACTTCCAATCCGCTTTTCCTGCTCGATGAAATCGATAAAATGGGCACCGATTTCCGCGGCGATCCGGCTTCGGCGCTGCTCGAAGTTTTAGACCCGGAACAAAATGCGCATTTCAATGACCATTATCTGGAAGTCGATTATGATCTGTCGGATGTGATGTTCGTTACCACCGCTAATACTACCAACATGCCGCGCCCGCTCCTCGACCGCATGGAAGTCATCCGGCTTTCCGGCTATACCGAGGAAGAAAAAATCGAGATTTCACGGCGGCATTTAATCGAGAAGCAGATGAAAGCGCACGGCCTGAAATCCGCCGAATGGACGATTACCGATGGGGCTTTGAGCAGCCTGATTCGTTATTATACTCGTGAATCCGGCGTTAGGAATCTCGAGCGGGAGCTTGCGAAATTAACGCGCAAAGCGGTGAAGGAAATTCTCCTCAACAGCCTGGACCATGTTGAAATCACCGCTGATAACCTCAAAAAATATGCCGGGGTGGAAAGGCACAGCTACGGCGAGGTGGAAAAGGAAGACCAAATCGGCATCACCACCGGCCTTGCTTATACCGAAGTCGGCGGCGATTTGCTGCTGATTGAAGCGGTGACATTGCCGGGCAAGGGAAAAATCACCATAACCGGCAAGCTTGGTGAAGTGATGCAGGAATCAGTGCAGGCGGCCTGGAGCTATGTGCGCTCGCGCTCATCCGAGCTTGGCATCGACCCGGAGATTTTCCAGAAAAAAGATATCCATATTCACGTGCCCGAAGGCGCAACGCCGAAGGATGGCCCGTCAGCCGGAATCGCCATGTGCACTTCCATCGTTTCGATTCTAACCGGCATTCCCGTCAGCAAAACCGTGGCGATGACCGGGGAGATAACCTTGCGCGGAATGGTGCTGCCAATCGGGGGCTTAAAGGAAAAATTACTCGCGGCATTGCGCGGCGGCATCAAAACCGTGATCATCCCGGAAAAGAATGTGAAGGATTTGGAAGAAATTCCGGCCAATGTTAAAAAAGGCCTGGATTTAATTCCGGTAAGCACCGTTGACCAAGTATTGAAAGCGGCGCTGATTGGCGAGATAAAACCTTTCAATATCATAGATAGCGGCGCCGAGCTGCATAAACCAGGCGCGCCAGACGGCGAAAATTTAATCGCGCATTAATGTAAGGGAGGTTTCAGGTTTCGGGTTTCAGGTTTCAGCAGAAACTCCCGAAACCTGAAACCCGAAACCTGAAACCCCCTCCAAAATCCGCCACTTCCCGCCACAAACTCCCAATATCCCACCAAAAAAATGCGATTTTTGGCTGTTTTCCATAAATTTTGCTTGTTTTTTATTTTTGATAATGTTTGATATAGCGCTGTGGCTGCTTATTTTTGGCCATTTCTCTATTGTTATTAAAATTTAAATAAAGAGGTTAAAGTGAATAAAAATAATCTTATCGATGAAGTATCAAAAAAAACCGGTCTCACCAAAGCTGATTCTGCTCGCGCTGTCGATGCGGTTTTCAAAGCAATTTCTGGAACTCTTTCCAAAGGCGGCGATGTTCGCCTGGTGAATTTCGGCACCTTCCTCGTTTCGAAAAGAAAAGCCACCAAAGGCCGCAACCCGCGCACCGGCAAGCCAATCAACATTCCGGCTTCCAAACAACCAAAATTCCGCGCCGGCAAAGTTCTGAAACAAGCGGTAAATAAGTAATTTATTTAAGCTTTCTATTTTAAGGGCAGCTATGGCAAAGCCATGTCTGCCCTTTTATTTTGCGCGCCACATAAATATCGCCCGAGGATTCCTGGCTAATTTTGTCTTGTAAACTCACGCTATCTATAATATAGGTTTCTCCCTTATTGGAATAAGGGCGATTAGCTCAGTTGGTAGAGCATCTCGTTTACACCGAGAGGGTCGGCAGTTCGAGACTGTCATCGCCCACCATCCGCTTTCGCTAATTTTGGCAAAGCCAAAATTTAGCTACAGCGCGATTCTTAGCGCTGTAGCGTTGCGAAACGGATGCCGCGCTGTAGTCCGAAGGACGAAAGCGGGCTGGCACGAAAACACATAAACACTTCTTTGCGGGGGTGTAGCTCAGTTGGTTAGAGCGTCGCCCTGTCACGGCGAAGGCCGCGGGTTCGAGTCCCGTCACTCCCGCCATTTCCTATCTTCAAACTATAAATAAATTATAATTAGTATAGGATTTTTTCATCCCTATAGGTAGCAACTGTATTTTTTCCGGAGAGAATTAAAATGGATAATAACAAGCTCGTAAAGCCGCTTTCCTTATCCGAATTCAAACAGAAGCGTAAACCGCTGCGTAATATTAACAAGGAATTCTCCGAAAAGCAGGGTAAGCTGGATAGGCTTGCTCTTTTTATTACCGAGAGTGTGGGTACGATTGGATTTTTCCTAGTTATTTTTTTATGGACGGTATTATGGCTGGGATGGAACCTCCTGGCGCCGAAGGAATTGCAGTTCGATCCGCCGATGGGGTTCGTATTCTGGCTGTTTATCTCCAACCTTATTCAAATTCTTTTGATGCCGCTGATTATGCTGGGGCAGAATATTCAAGGGAGTCATGCTGAAGCCAGGGCGGAGCATGATTTGGAAATTAATGTGAAGGCGGAAGAAGAAGTCGAAATCATCCTGCAGCATCTCGAATACCAGAATTCAATCCTGATAATGATGCTGGAAAAACTTGAGAATAAATCTTAACGAAGCATTGGCAAAGGAAGCAAGGGGCTTGGGTGAATACTGGCCATGCTTGCCTTAATCTATAAATGAAACTCATACTCCAGCAGAATCCGGGCCGCGCTATTGGCTGCAGCATCGGTTACGCCGAAAAGATAGGCTAGTTCATATTTCAAATTATTGGCGGAGATGCTTGGCAACTGGCCGTATATGACCGGGCCGATATAATATTCCTGGTCCTGGAATCGCCGCCTATCCTGCGTGGTGCCGAGGTCGCTCTGCAATTCGATTCCCGGTTGCAGCATCATGTCATATTTATATCTTGAGCTGGCGAGAACCGTGAAATCCGGCCCTGCATGCGCATAATGCCATAATTCCTGGTCGAACCCGATATTGGCAAGATTGATGAATTTGCCGATATCTTTTTCCATCAGGAATTTCACTTCCAAACCATCGGCATTATCCTTGCCATGAGCGAAGCCGTAAGAAACGCGGAGGCCGGTATCCAGCCAATATTCGCCGGGATTGGTGAATTCGAATTGGTTTTCCCAACTGGTGGCATCCATGCGAAAATTGCCGTCCGCCTCCCTTGCGAAGGCCCCAGTTATTGCGGTTGCCCAATAATTAGTGGGGGAATATTGGAATTCCAGCTCATGTGACTGGAGATTATTTTTATCGTGATCGCTATCGAAAGTGCGGCTGCCGTTATATTCGATTTCCAATTCGCCCTTGGTGATACGGGGAGAATAAATTTCATCGAGGGCGAAAGCCGGGCTGCATATCGATAGCGAAATCCCGATGGCTAGGGCGACGATGGCCGGTTTCTTCCCCTTCTTATCCATCAGCGTGATAGTGGCAACCAGACCGCCGAGAGTTCCGATATAGAAAATAATCTGAACCAAAGATGGCCTGGCGCTGTAACCTATCAGGCTATGCAAGGCCTTGCCGGCAATGCTGCCTTCGGAAAGCAGCCATGATGTATCCCACATTTGCGCTGAGAGCCCGGAAAAATATCCGGCGGCCAACAAATATGCTGCTCCTTGGCTTGCCAACCCGGCCACCAGCAGGATTAAGAGCCAGCTGGTGACTTTGAACATATATTTGGCGGAAATTTTTATCAGGCCGTAATAAAGTAGCACTCCGGCAAAGGTGCCGAGCGTGAAGCCGATGATGCTGCCCATTATAATCGAGGCGGTGGTTTGCCCGGAAAGCGCCATGCTATATATGAAAAGCACAATTTCCGAACCTTCGCGCAATATGGCAAGGCCGATAATAAAGGATAGCGAATAAAACGGCATTTTGCCGCGGGCGACTTCATGCCCCACTTGCCTTAAATGGGCCGTCATTTCCCGTGAGTGCTTGCGCATCCACAATACTGTCCAGCCGATAAATAAAGCGGCGATGAAAAGAATGCCGGCATTAAATATTTCCTGCCCCATGCCCGATACGGCATCTGAGATGCTGCGCGCGAAAACCGCCACCAGCAGTGCTCCGAAAATGCCGCCGCCGAGTCCCGCCAATACCCAGAAAATGCGGTTTTGCAAACCCCTGGTTGCCGCCAGCACTGCCCCCAATATAACCGCGATTTCCAATGCTTCGCGGAAAATTACTATTGCCGTTGATAACATGCCGTACTCCTTAGTTTTGGGACTTGGAACTTGAAACTTGGGACTGGTAATTTTTTAGTCCTAAGTTTCAAGTCCCAAGTCCCAGTGATTATTACTTAGCTACAATAGTGCCCGTAGTGGTGGTTTTATGGAAATCATCGAAATAAGTGTAATTGCCCGCATTGAGTGGGCCGATATAAACGGTGATTTCGCTATTACCATCCACGACTTTTTCGCGGTTCAAATCATAGCTTTCAAACTCCGCCGGGCTGGCATCCTGGTTTTTTACGATAAGCTTGATTTTTTGCCCGGCCGGAATGGTGAGGGTGGCGGGGGTGAATTTGTGGTCCTTGATAGTCAGCGTATAACTTGCATCTTCAGCTGCTGCCGCGCCGCTGGCAAAAATAATAAATGCAAATACGGCTAAAAAATAATTTCTCATGGTAATCCTTCGCTCTGTTTCTTATAAAAATAACTTTGTTAATAAATCCTGCTATAATTAAGAATCATTATCAATGGTAATAGCTATTAATAGTCATTCTCAAATAGAAGGCAAGGATTTCTTCTCGTGAAACAATTTTGCCATATAATTATTATGTTGCTTTTATTATGATATTGCGCTCCTGGCTTGAGTTTAGGCCGCTTAAAGGGGAGGAAAATATGATATTAAAATATTTTCCCGCTGTTAATAAAATATTAACATTTACCTGCTATACTGCTCTGTAAATATGGAGGTAATGGATAGTGATTCAGCATAAAACCACACATGCCGGTAATCCTGGAGAAAGGGAAAAACGCCAGGCCAGCATCGGTAGCCCGGTTATGGAAGCGGTGGCAAACGGCCTGTTCCGGTTCACCGCTGAACATCAATTGCGCACGCGCCTGGCAAGAATCCGCGAAGAATTCCTGATTTCCAAGGACCAGGACGCCGCCAATCCGGATTCGATAAAGCTCTGGGTTAAAGGCTATGCGCTGACGGAAGATGAAAGAGGCAAAGGCTATTTAGGGAATTATGCGCTGATACGCCCGCAAAAATCTCCTGACGGAAAATATTTCAGCCTGATTGCCGAGAAACTCACCATCGATTTAAAATTCCATCCGCGCAAGAAACGGCCGAAATTAAAGCATCCGGATTGGGGCCACCCTATCTTGCGGGCGGTGCTCAAGAAAAAGCTTTATGGCAGCATAGAGGAAGTACAAGCGGAGTTTGCCAGGCTGCATTCGGAATTTCCGGATGTTTCGATTCCCGGCCTTGAGCGCCTGAATATAATTGTATATCAAAAAGGCAAACCGGCGGAAAAAGGCAACCCGGTACAGAAAATAACGCTTCGCATCCGCCCGAATGAAGATGGGCGCTTCTATATCAGCTATGCCCTGAACAAGAAGAAGCCGAAGATAGCACCGGCACCAGGCGCAGAGCCTCCGGTGCAGAAAAGCACTAAGGGCTATTTCACTGCCTTGGTCAGCATGAAAAAGAAAAAGCCGGGTGCGCGGGAAGCGGCAGTAGCGACCTTGGCTGAAGCTGGTAAGAGCAACGCTGAGACGGAGGGAAGCAGTAATGGTGGGGAAACGACTTAAATTTCCTCTACCCCTTTCCTGTGTCTATCAAACTTTTCTGAAATTTCACAAAAATTCATAATGGCAATACTTGCCATTCAAGGTTAAGTTATTGAGAGGTAGAGATTTTTATAGGATGAAGCATGCCACGTCAATCCATAATTTCCTACGCTGCGATGGATACAAAATTTCCTGAAGTCTTAATATCTTATCAAGTAATCAGCGCTTTACATAAGAAATTGTAACAAAATCTTAACACCGGCGTTTTTTAAGAAGTGTTATACTTACCCAATCAATAGATAAAAGATGTAGGAGGGTAAGTATATGACGGAATCACTTTTGATGCCAGCGGTTCAAAGATTAGAAAGATTTGCTGGCGCGCTCCAAGCATATAATAATAACTTTGGGCCATTAATCATTGCTGCTAACGTAATTCCACCGGACGATGAAGCCGAAAGGGCTACAACGGTACTATTAAGGTTTGTAAATGGAAAGGCAGCCGATGGATATAATAAATGGATAGGAGAAGTAGGTATTGTCCAAGATGCGAATGTGCATTTAAACATCAATCTTCTTCTCGATCCCAGGGAGAAAGTGGCGACTGCAACAAGCGAGAAAGGTTTAGTTCACAAAACCAAAAGCGGATTAGTCGCGGCAAGCGTTGAAGCCTTGAGAGAATTTCCGGGTGCAGGCATAATTTTAGGTTTTATCGGTGGCTTTCGTGAAGGCAGCAAGATACCAAGACAAGAGAATGATTTTCTTAATATTCCTAGGGAATACGAACAGATGATGGGGCAAATGGGAAGAATTCCGATAATGGAAGAAGGGCCACCTAATTTAGACGTAAACGGAACTCTCGACAAAAATCTGGCACGTTTGGGAGAAAATAAGGCAAGGCTAGGGATAGAATTAGAAAGGCAGCAAGCAGAGAAAGCAGAGAAAGAGAGGGCTTTGCAAGAATATAGAGCAGCCAAAGCCACTAAACGGGAAGATGATGCTAATGAGAAAGTAGTAGCGAAATATCTTGCCACGATTAAAGATGTTGGGGCTGGCAGTGAAGAACCAGGTTACTTTTTAGTGCGTGATAAAGAAACCACCCAGGAAATCGAGATTGTTTTTAATTTCCCGGCCGATTTTACTTCAAGACAAGCTATAATGGCGGGAAAGGATATTCGGTCCTACTTTACAGAAGGAAAAGCATACGAAGAAAAAGCGAAGTGGCTAGAAGATGTAAATAGGATGCGACCTGGTTGCAATGTAAAAGCATTGATTGGCACTTTTCCTCAGGAAAGAAAAGAGGAGGTTGAAATAGCTCTTAAAGAAATGAAACAAAATAATATTTTATATGTAAAGAAGCAAAATGCGCCATTGTGGAAAGAAATTGCAGACTCCCTGAAAAAAGGGTTCCAGAAGTCTTCAGATGTCCGAATTATAGCTGGTGAACAAGCGTCATTTAGTAGTGAAGAAAAGCAGAGACTTCAAATGAGATTGTATAAATTTATTACTAAATTTGCTGGTGAACAAAGCATTAGCAAAGAAGCTTTTTCGATGATAATCGATGATGTAGTAGCAATATCATATGATCCAAAGGAATCGAGAAAATATAATCCGGAACCTGGGAAAAAAATACTGGAAGAACTACAAAATGCTTTAAATAAAACCTTCATTCCTAAATTAATTAAAGATGCGGCGGCAGGGAAGGCTCGCTGAAAAAATTCGCTTCTGCATGTTAGGGTTGTTGTCAAACGGCGGATATAGGCTTAAGCATTAAGCCTATATCCAAGGAAGTTTCCTTTTAAGCATCACTAAACCAAAATTACCTGCATAAAACAACCCTATATTCTTCTTCCTCCTTATCACCTGACAGAATTCGAAGTGCCTTTCTTTCCCCTCCCCCTTTCTTCAAGGGGGAGGGTGAGGCGAGGGGGTAAGCGGCATACTGTGAAACCTGGATCTGCCGCGGCCTCCCCCCACCCTAACCCTCCCCCCTGAGCAGGGGGGAGGGGAAAAGGAGAGGGTTCCTCCATTTGAAAAATTCTGTCAGGTGTTAAGCTTCTTCCTCCCCAACAATTCCAAAGATTTTTCCATTCACTACTTGAATCATTCCAAATCCGGCCTATATTGCACCTCTGCATAATACAGCGGTTGTTTCCGGGATTTTATCGGAGGCATAACTTAAAACTAGTCAAAAAGAGGGAAATATGAAGATAAAACCATTGCATGATCGGGTGCTTATCCGCCGCGTTGAGGAAGAGGAAGTAACCAAGGGCGGGATTATTATTCCGGATACGGCAAAAGAAAAGCCGACCAAGGGCGAAGTAGTTGCCGTCGGTGGCGGCGCTCGCGATGAAAGCGGCAAAATCCACCCGCTGGATGTGAAAGCCGGCGATGTAGTATTATTCGGCAAATGGGGTGGCACGGAAATCAAAGTTGACGGCGAAGAACTGCTTATCCTCAAAGAATCGGATATTATGGCGATTGTCGAGGATGCGAAAGCAGCGAAGAAGAAAGTAGCTTAAGGGAGTTGCAAGTCCCAAGTTTCAAGTCCCAAAGAATTACTCTGTAACTTTGGGACTTAGGACTTGGGACTTTGGGACTTTTGTAATTCAAAATAAAGGAGACAAAAAATGTCAAAAGAAGTAAAATTCGGCGCGGAAGCCCGGGAACAAATATTGCAAGGGGTGAATATTCTTGCTAATGCCGTGAAAGTGACTTTGGGGCCTAAGGGCCGTAATGTCGTGCTGGATAAATCATTCGGCGCGCCGCGCATTACCAAGGATGGCGTAACTGTTGCTAAAGACATTACCCTCGGCAATAAATTCCAGAATATGGGCGCGCAGATGCTGAAGGAAGTGGCCTCTAAAACCGCTGATTTGGCTGGAGACGGCACCACCACTGCCACCGTTCTTGCGCAATCCATCGTTATTGAAGGCGCGAAAGCTGTTGCTGCGGGCCTGAACCCAATGGATTTGAAGCGCGGCATTGACCTCGCGGTTGAAACCGTTATCGCTTCGGTGAAACGTAAGAGCAAGGCCATCAGCGGCCAGGCTGAAATTGCGCAAGTCGGCACTATTTCCGCCAATGGCGATAGCGAAATCGGCAATAAAATCGCCGAAGCCATGCAGAAAGTCGGCAAGGAAGGCGTCATCACCGTTGAAGAAGCCAAGGGCCTGGAATTCGAACTCGATGTCGTCGAAGGCATGATGTTCGACCGTGGCTATCTCTCGCCATATTTCGTAACCAACCCGGAAAAAATGACCACCGAGTTGGAAAACCCGTTCATCTTGCTGTTCGATAAGAAGCTTTCCGGCCTGCAACAAATCTTGCCGCTGCTCGAAGCAGTAGTGCAATCGGGCCGTCCGTTGCTCATTATCGCGGAAGATGTCGAAGGCGAGGCGCTTGCGACTCTCGTTGTCAATAAACTGCGCGGAGGCTTAAAAGTTGCCGCCGTGAAAGCCCCGGGATTCGGCGACCGCCGCAAAGCGATGCTGGAAGATATCGGCATTTTGACCGGCGGCCAGGTGATTACCGAAGAACTCGGCATTAAGCTGGAAAATATCGGCATCGATATGCTGGGCAAAGCCAAGAAAGTGACCATCGATAAGGAAAACACCACCATCATCGACGGCGCCGGCAAGAAGAAGGATATCGAAGCGCGTTGCGGCCAAATCCGCGCGCAAATCGAGGATACTTCTTCCGATTACGACAAAGAAAAACTGCAAGAGCGCCTGGCTAAACTGGCTGGCGGCGTTGCCGTGCTGAAAGTCGGCGGCGGTTCGGAAGTTGAAGTTAAGGAAAAGAAAGACCGTGTTGACGATGCTCTGCATGCCACCCGCGCGGCGGTTGAAGAAGGCATCGTTCCCGGCGGCGGCGTAACCTTGCTGCATGCGGTGAAGGATTTGGAAAAACTCAAAGCCATCAACGAAGACCAGCAAGCCGGAATCAATATCGTGAAGCGCGCGCTCCAGGCTCCGCTCCGCCAAATCGCCGAGAATGCCGGTGTTGACGGTGCTGTGGTTGCCGGAAAAATCGCTGAAAGCAAGGATACCAATTTCGGCTATGATGCGCAAACCAACCAATATGTCGATATGCTGAAAGCCGGCATCATCGACCCGACTAAAGTGGTGCGCTACGCATTGCAGGATGCCGCATCGGTTGCCGGACTGCTGATTACCACCGAAGCCCTAATCGCTGACAAGCCAGAGCCAAAGAGTGGTTCTGGTGGCGGCGCTGGCGGCGGCGGTATGGGAGGAATGGGCGGCATGGGTGATATGGATTTCTAAAACCTAATTTTCTACTATCTCTCTAATAAACTAAACGGGGATCTCCAAAAGAGGTCCCCGTTCTTTTTAGCGAAAAATAGCTATTATATTCCCAAATTTCTTTTCAAATGAGCCAAGTTCTTCGCGCTCATTTTAAAACTGAACCGTAAAAAATTTCCGTCCGGTTTTGCTTTCACATCCTCGCCATGCTCATATATCCAGGCGATTAATTTTCCCTGGTCGGCGGGGATTTTTAGCTTTAATGGCTTATCATCGCTGCCCAAATTTTTATCGATGGTTTTAAGGAGCGCGGCGCAGCCTTTTCCGGTTAGGGCGGATATAACAAGGCCCTCACCCTGCCCTCTCCCAGAGGGAGAGGGTAAAGAAGTGCCGTACATTCCCTCTCCCTCTGGGAGAGGGTTAAGGTTAGGGCCGAGCAAATCCGCCTTGTTCAGTACTTCTATAACCGGCTTATTCTGAATGCCAAGAGCCTTCATAACCTCCAGCACATCGCGCTTTTCCGCCATAGTTTCGCCTGACGAAATATCACGCACATGCAATATGATGTCAGCTTCTATCACTTCTTCCAGCGTGGCGCGGAAGGCGGCCACCAGTTCGGTCGGCAAATCGGAAATGAAACCGACAGTGTCGGATAAAATGGCTTTTCTTTTCGAGGGCAGATTTATTATGCGCATGGTCGGGTCTAAGGTGGCGAACAGCTTATCTTCGGCTGTTACCTTGGCTTTGGTGAGCCGGTTAAACAATGTCGATTTCCCGGCATTGGTATAACCGACCAGCGCGATTACCGGATAAGGCACGGATTTCCGGGATTTCCGGTGCAGCCCGCGAGTTTTGCGCGCCGATTCCAGCTCGCGTTTCAGCTTTATTATGCGATCCCCAAGCAGCCGCCTATCTACCTCCAGCTGGCTTTCGCCGGGCCCGGCTAAGAACCCGAAACCCCCGCGCTGGCGCTCTAGGTGTGTCCATGTGCGCACCAGGCGGCTTTTCTGATATTCGAGGCTGGCAAGTTCCACCTGCAATTTTCCCTCGCGCGTCCTGGCGCGGCTTCCGAATATTTCAATGATGAGAGCCGTGCGGTCAATCACTTTCGCATTCCAGGCTTTTTCCAGGTTGCGCTGCTGCACGGGTGAAAGCTTGCAATTCATCACCACCAACTCGATATTTCTTTCAGACGCCAGCCCGCGTATTTCCTCGGTTTTTCCTTTGCCGAGATAAGTGGCCGGGCGGATTTCCCTGAGCGGCACAATCATTTCTTCTACCACGCGTAAATACAAAGCCTCCGCCAGGCGCGCCGCCTCGGCAAGCTTGGCCTCATAGCTCCTGGATTCCTTGGCGCCCTTCAAATAAGGATGGATCACCAAAGCGCTGGTAGCTATATGAATTCTAATGGTTTCCTGCACGGGCGGAGATTAATACCGAAGGAAATGAATTGTCTAGACGTTTTGGGCTGGGGCGGATATTATTCGCCGCTTTTTGTTATGATGAGATCTCTCAAATATATTTTTGCCATTGCTCCTCTAATTGCGGCTCTTCCGGCACTGGCCGCGGCGCCGGAAGCCTGCCGCCGCGAGCTGGATGAGACTTATAACGCGCCCGATGAGGCATCGTTAAATATCGCATTACAGAATTTCGGCTTGTGCATGGAACTGGAATTATATCCCAGGGAAGTGAAGGAATTTCTCGCCAAGGAATCCGATTGCATCCATATCGCCGGGGAGGAGCCTTATTCCGGCGAGCGCGCGGTGGAACTGGAGCGCCTGAATAAAATCAATAGCTGCGATACCACCACGGAAGATAAGCAAAAGCTGCTGAAAAAATATAAAAAAGACCCGGTCATAGTGCGGGCCTTAAAGAATTACGGCAATAAAATCTATCCCGGCCGCGACAGCAGCGAAGCGCCGATAGATAATCCTCAGGAAGAATCCCCACCGGGCAATATGCTGCAAAATAACAATGAAGGCGGGGTGATTTAGGGTGTTCGTGGCTGGTGGCTCGTGACTAGTGACTTGTATTTACCCCGAATAACTGCTACCTCACAAACCACTAATCACAAACCACAAACCACAAATCCATGGCAAATGTAGCAGTAATCGGCTCCCAATGGGGAGATGAAGGAAAGGGCAAAATCGTTGACTGGTTGTCTGAGAAGGCCGATGTCGTGGTGCGGTTTCAGGGCGGGCATAATGCCGGGCATACGCTGGTGATTGACGGCGTGGTGCATAAGCTTTCGCTGCTGCCCTCCGGCATCGTGCGGCCCGGTAAGGTTTCCATCATCGGCAATGGCGTGGTGATTGACCCTTATGCGCTGCTCGCCGAAATCGAGGAAGTGCGCAAAAAAGGTGTGCATGTGACGCCGGATAATCTGATGGTCGCCGAAAATGCCTCGCTGATATTGCCGCTGCATAAGCAATTGGATGTGGCAGCGGAAGTGATGCGCGGCCAGAGTAAAATCGGGACGACCGGGCGCGGCATTGGCCCGGCCTATGAGGATAAAATCGGCCGCCGGGCAATACGCGTATGTGACTTAGAGGATAGGGAAACGCTGGAAAAGCGCGTGGAGGCGCTGGTGCTGCATCACAATGCCCTCCGCCGTGGTATTGGGGCGACGGAGATAAATTATAAGGATACGCTGGAGGAACTGCTGGTGGTGGCGCCGAAGATTCTGCCATTTGCCAAGCCGGTCTGGCGAGTGCTGGACCGTATGCGGCAGAAAGGCAAGCGCATATTATTCGAGGGCGCGCAAGGCATAATGCTGGATACCGACCATGGCACTTATCCTTATGTCACCTCGTCAAACACCGTGGCGGGCGCAGGATTCGCGGGAACCGGCATCGGGCCGCATTGCATTAATTATATTCTCGGCATAACCAAGGCTTATACGACGCGGGTTGGCAGCGGGCCATTCCCGACGGAGCTGAATGATGAAATCGGCACCATGCTTGGCGAGCGTGGTAAGGAATTTGGCACGGTGACGGGCAGGAAGCGCCGCTGCGGCTGGTTTGATTCGGTGATGGTGCGGCAATCGGTGAAGCTCTCGGGCATCATGGGCATCGCGCTGACCAAGCTGGATGTGCTGGACGGCATACATCCATTGCAAATCTGCGTGGGCTATGACCATAAGGGAAAGTTCTATGATTACCTGCCGGCCTCAATGAAAGCGCAGGCGGAAATAAAACCCATTTACGAGGAAATCGAAGGCTGGGACACCACCACGCGCGGCGCCCGGAGCTTCAAGGATTTACCTGCCAACGCCATCAAATATATCCGCCGCATCGAAGAACTAATCGAAGCCCCGGTAGCAATACTTTCCACCAGCCCGGAGCGTGAGGATACGATTTCGGTGAAGGACCCGTTTACGCTATAATTTTCTATACAAATTAGGGTAAAATATTTACATAACCGTCATTGCGAGGCTTTAGCCGAAGCAATCCAGAGACACGTCACAAAGCTGGATTACTTCGTCGCCTTCGGCTCCTCGTAATGACGATTTTTGTAAAATTAACTATTAACCTTCATCCGCCCCCGCTTTAAAACCCTCAGCACTATTTTCAAATCGAAGGCCTTGAAAACAAAGGCCGATATTATGAATATCGTGAGGCCGCAGGCGATGGTGATCCCCAGCACCGCCGCTTCCTGCAGGTGAAAAGCCGCGAGGAATTGTAAATGTGCTACTAGGTTGCCGGTGAATTTACCGATGATGAAAAGCACGGCGGACATTATCATGGAGGAAAGAATCATTCCGCGCAGACGGATTTTGAGAGTGGCATCGGCGCGAAACAGATTGCGTTTATGCAAGGTGATAAGCAGCATCGCCACATTCAGCCAGGCGGCAAGCGAGGTGGAGAGCGCGATTCCTATATGCGGGAAAAACCCGATATGGCGGAGAAACAATACCAGTATGATATTGAACACTATATTGGCAATCAGGCCAACCACCGAAATCTGCACCGGCGTTTTCGTGTCATGCGTTGCGAAAAACGGAGCCACTAGAAGTTTTATCAATACGAAAGCCGGCAGGCCGATAGCATAGGCTGCCAGCGAATAAGCGGTGGCCATGGCTTCCTCCCCGGTAAATTGCCCGCGCTGGAACAATACCGATACTATCGGAAAAGCGATAATCATGAAAGCGGCAGCTGCGGGTAGGGTGAAGAACATCGAAATTTCCAGCGCGCGGTTTTGCGTCGCCATCGCCTCCTCAAGTTTCTTTTCTTTGATTTGACGTGTAAGCAGCGGAAGGAGCGCGGTGCCAACGGCGGTGCCGATTACTGCCAGGGGCAATTGGTTTATCCGGTCGGAATAATAAAGATAGGAAACGGCATTTGGCACCAATGTGGCTATAATAGTATCGACCCAAAGATTGATCTGCACGATTCCGGCGCCGATAGTGCCGGGCAGCATCAGTTTCAAAAGCTTCTTCACCTCGGGCGAAAGCTCCGGCTTCTTCAGGCGCAAATTTATGCCATGTTTGCGAAGTGAAAAATAAAGGAAAATCACCTGCACTACCCCGGCGATAGCCACGCCCCAGGCCAGCGCATGCGCTGGAGTTGGCGTTACGCTGCGCAGGAGATAAAGGGATAGAATAAGGCAGATATTAAGCAGAATCGGCGATGCCGCGGCGGCGGAAAATTTGCCGAGGCTATTCAGCGCGCCCCCGAACATCGAAACTATTGAAATGAACAAAAGGTAAGGAAATGTCAGGCGCGTTAAATATACCGCCAGGTCAAACTGCTCGGCATCATGCACGAATCCGGGCGCGAGAACATACATGATAAGCGGCATGAAAATTTGGAATATTATGGTGAAAATGAGCAGGCCGATGGCCATCATCGACAGCGTTTTTTCCATGAATTCCACGGCCTTTTCCTTACCCTGATCGGTATATATTCCGGAAAATAGCGGCACGAAAGAGGCGGAAAACGCACCCTCGGCGAATAACCGGCGGAAGAAATTCGGCAGCCGGAATGCCACCAGAAAAGCATCGGTAAGCGGCCCGGCGCCCATGGTTGCGGCAATAAACATATCGCGCACATAGCCCATGATGCGGGAGAGAACGGTTAAAAAACCGATAGTGAAAATGGATTTATGCAGTGACATGGTTTCTAAGCGTTCAATTATAAATCTTGATTTAATCCATACAATGAATAGTTATATTTCACGATGCAAATAATAAACGATTACCGGTTGTGCGAAGGTTTTGCGGATGGTGTTGCTTTAACGCTCGGCAATTTTGATGGCGTGCATCTTGGGCATAAGGCTATTATCGCGGAAACATTAAAAATTGTGCGCGAAAAAAAGCTTCCGGCGCTGCTAATGACTTTCGAACCGCATCCGGTTTCCCTGCTAAGGCCCGGTGGAGCGCCTTTCCGGATTACTTCTTTCAAGCAGAAGGCGGCATTGCTGGAGAAACTCGGAATAGATATATTGCTGGTAATGAAATTCGATAGGGATTTCGCTAATATCAGCGCTGATGAATTCGTAAAAGATTTATTGGTGAGGGATTTGCAAACCCGGCATGTGGTTATCGGTCATGATTGTAATTTCGGGCGAAATCGCGGCGGCAATGCGGAATTTTTGCGGGCCAAGGCGGCTGAACATGGTTTTGGATTCACTCAACTGAGCCCGCGCGGAAATGCCGAGCCGTTTTCTTCCACCCTTATCCGCAACCATATAAGAAAAGGCGAGATGCCGGAGGCGGCAGGGCTGCTTGGGCATTCGTTCGCGGTTTTAGGGCAGGTAATCGAGGGCGACAAAAGAGGCCGCACCATCGGTTTCCCCACGGCTAATCTGGAATTGGGAGATTATGTGCGGCCGAAATTCGGGGTATATGTGGCGGAGGCCAAAATAGCCGGGATGGCTTATAAATCGATTGCAAATATTGGAATAAGACCTACTATTGGCGGCGAAAAAGAGCTGCTTGAAGTGCATATCCTGAATTGGAGCTGGGATATTTACGGCCAGGAAATCGAGGTTGAGTTTAAAAATTTTATCCGTGAGGAGAAAAAATTCTCTAACGTCGAAGAATTAAAAAAACAGATTGCTGAAGATATCGCAAAATTGAAATAATGTCGATTAATCCTATATTCCTAAAAGGCTTAGGTCTCGCTGTGCTGGTGATTTTGCTGGACCAGGCAACCAAGTTTTATATCCTCGGGGCATTAACCACCGGAGCTGATGGAAGAGTGACCGTATTGCCGTTCTTCAGCCTGGTTTTGGTGTGGAATAAAGGCATCAGCTTCGGCATGTTCCATAATTTCGCCCATGCGCAGGCACTGTTTTCGGTGGCGGCGATATTGATTGTGGCGCTGCTGACCGGCTGGCTTTATAAAGCCGAGGATAGGCTTTCCGGCTTGGCGCTCGGGCTGATTATCGGCGGCGCGGCGGGCAATATTTTTGACCGCATCGCCTTCGGCTCAGTGGTGGATTTTCTTGATTTCCATATCGGCGCTTATCACTGGCCGGCATTCAACATAGCAGATTCCGCCGTGTGCGTCGGCGCGTTTCTCCTGATATTTCACGGTTTCTTCGCCAATAAAAAACAACCCGCATGATTGATATGAAAAAAACCTCCTCGCTATTGCTTATTTTATTATTAGCCGCCTGCTCGCAATCCGCGGCGCAGACTCTTGGGATGTCGCGGAAATCGCCGGATGAATATATGGTGTTGTCGCGTCCTCCTTTAAGCGTTCCGCCGGATTTTACGCTGCGCGCGCCGACTGACGAGCCACCGGCCAAGAAAAAAGAAGCCAGCGCCAATGAGATGGTTCTTGGCAAAACGCAAGGCCCGCCGCCCCCTGCCGGTAGCGTTAGCGAAGGCGAATCCGAGCTTTTGCAGAAAGCCGGGGCAAAACCTGAAGATAAAATGGTGCGCACGCAATTGACTCAGGATGAATTGAAAGCGGCGAAAGAAGAGGAAGAAGAGAAAAACCAGGGTTTCTTCTCTTGGCTTGGCGGGCTTTTCAAGAAGGATGAGCCGAAACCTGAAGAGCCGGTGGTGGATGCGGGCAAGGAAAAGCAGCGGATAGAGAATAATCTCCAGCAAAATAAATCCCCGGCTGAAGGCACCCCGGCCACAACCACGCCGAAAGATGCCGGTTTGGTTGATAAAGTTTTCTAGATGCGGATTTTTTTGAGAAAAATAATTATCTGTTTAGGGCTGGTATGCCTCTGGCATTTCCCAGCATATGCCGAGGAAGCTTATCAAACATTCACATTAAAAAACGGCCTGGAAGTCATAGTAATCCCAAATCACCGCATTCCGGCGGTGACGCATATGATTTGGTATAAAACCGGGGCGATTAATGAAAAGCCGGGGAAAACGGGCCTCGCGCATTATCTGGAACATTTGATGTTCAAAGGTACCGGGCTTACCAAAGCGGGGGAGTTTTCAAGCGCGATTGCCAGGAATGGCGGGCATGATAATGCTTTCACCACTTATGATTACACCGCTTATTTTCAGGTGATTCCAAAGGAGAGCTTGGAAAAAGTTATGACTCTGGAATCCGACCGTATGGTGAATTTGCAAGTTCCGGAAAATGAAGCGGTAAATGAAAAACAGGTGGTGTTGGAGGAAAGAAGAAGCAGGCTGGAAAATAACCCGAAAGCGCGGTTACTCGCCGATATTCGCGCTGAATTATATAAAGCCCACCCATATGCAAATACGGTTATCGGGGAGAAATCCGATATTGAAAATCTTT
>Ga0206823_1029_pt1 | contig 42531 bp, 46 predicted proteins | sample Alteio_BWOrgCont_81_FD_152868 | JGI IMG/M metagenome (GOLD analysis project Ga0206823, IMG submission 152868) | Enriched cells from forest soil in Barre Woods Harvard Forest LTER site, Petersham, Massachusetts, United States -... | ecosystem: Environmental > Terrestrial > Soil > Temperate forest >...
AGGAGTAATGACAATAGCTCTGGGAGCAGAAAATATTGGCATCCCTGCCGCTGAAGCACTGGAATATAAGAATCAAGAAGAGATGCGAACTTTAGTATTAGGTGAAGGTTCCGCCGCAGTACAGAAAGGTAGGGATTTCGATGCTATTTGGGATAAGTTACAGAGGCATATTTATAAAGAATCGAAGAAGGCAGAATCAGCACCATATATGCTGGATGGTGAACCTGTAAAAGCAAAAATAGTCGTTATAAATGGTGAAGATGAAGAGGGTGTAAAACAAAAAACCGAGGTAAGGGTTAGCCGGGCAGCGATTGATCAGTTCCGAGGAACGCTTGGTATACCTGGGCAGATAAATGGTCTATGGCTTACACAATATGCATTTGAGGAAGCGGTAATCGGTACAGGCCCGGCGGCAGAACGCTACCAAGTAGATTATGGAAAAGAGATTAGACCTGCAATTAGGCATTTTGAATCTAGCAGACAAAGTGCGTACATGTTGAATAATAGGCAAGTGGTAATCCAAAATCGTCTTGATGATGATGGAGAGCTTGTGCCAGCATTCCACTGTTCGGCAGTATCTATATTTAGAGAAAAACTAGATGTATTGCCAAACAAGGGCTTAAGATATTTAAATATCGATGAGTTTGCCGCAACTGTTTTAGATAATGTAGAGAATCCTGGACAGTACAGGAAACAGCTCAATACTTTATTGAGGCAGGCAAGAACGTATTATGAGGCTAATCATAAGCCAGGCCAGAAAACAAATTTCCAGGTTGATGGAAGCAAAGTAGAAGTTTCTAATTGTATAGATGAACATGGAGAGGTTCAATTCTGTCTAGCTCGGAATGGTGTGCGTGCCTTCCGCCGCCAGATCGGTATTGCTGACATGACTTTTGATGTTGATGGAATTGATTGGAGTGTTGAGCAGGGTGATATTCAAAAAATTACAAAGCTGACCGAGGGTAAAAGTCCTAGGCCGGATCACTTTCTATCAGCAGAACAATTTTCAGACCTTACTGGCAGAAGTCGAGATATAGAAGCAAAACTACTAAAATCTCTAAAAGATAGATTTGATTCTGATTCTGATTTGAAAGAAATAACAGAATTCAATATCCCAATTCCAAGAGAAACCATATTCAATATTGTGGCTGGTGGCCCAGGTGGATTGGCGACAGTCATAGATAACGGCGATGGAGTAGCCGATAGACTTGCACAAGCTATAAAAATTGCGGAAGCGGCAAAGCAAAATTTCTTATCTGCCAAGCAATTCTCTGTTCTGACAGGTAGAAGCGATAACGTAGACAGAGATCTTTTCCAGTCCCTTAAAGATAGGTTCGATGCCAATCGTGATTTGAAAGAAATAGTAGAATTTAACGTTCCAATTCCAAGAACCGCCATAATTACCGTGAAAGCTAGTGGAGCTAAAGGGGCAGCTACACTAATAGATAACAGCGGAGGATTAGCCAATAGGCTTGCAGAAGGAATAAAAGCGACATTAGCATCAAAGCAAAATATTTTATCAATTGCGAGATTTGCCGCTCTCACTGGCAGGGGTGAAAAAGTAGAAACAAGATTCTTAAAGTCGCTCAAAAGTAAATTCGATACTGATTCTAATTTAGAACAGATAATAGAGTTTGGAGTGGCAATTCCGAGAAAGGCTATAAGTGGAATAGAAATGGGTAGAGGAATAGCAGTCTTTATTGATAATAGCGATGGTCTTGCCAGTGGACTTGCGGAAGCAATAAAAGTAAAGGAACAAAATCTTTTGAATCCCATACAATTTGGAGCTCTTACCGGGAGGCACGAAGGAACAGAAAGCCAATTTCTCAATTCTTTAAAAAGGGCATTTGATTCGGATTCCAGTTTGAAAGAAATAACAGAATTTGGAGTTGCAATTCCAAGAACTGCCGTAACTCTTTATAGAGACCTATTTGTTGTACTAGATAACAGTGAAGGAGTCGCTAACAGGCTTGCAGAGGGAATAAAAACGGCAGCACAAACAAAACAAGATTTATTGGCCGCAGAACAATTTGCTACTCTTACTGGTAGAAGCAGCGGAGTAGAAAGAGATTTTCTTCAATCCCTCAAACAGAGATTCGATGCTGATTCGGGTTTAAAGAAGTTGATAGAATTTGGCGTATCAATTCCAAGAAGTGCCATTAGCAAAGCAGGAAGGGCAACAGTTATAGATAACAACGAGGGGATTGCAGATAGACTTGCAGAAAAAATAAAAGAAGTAGAATCCGGAAAACAACATCTCTTATCTTCAGGATCATTTTCGGCCCTTACTGGTAGAAGTCAAGCCACGGAAGGAAAATTTCTCAAATCTCTTAAGGATAGATTTGATGCCGATGCTGATTTGCAGGAAATAGTAGAGTTTGGAATGCCAATCCCAAGGGAAGCTATAAAAGAAATTAAAGGCCCGGGTGCATTTGAACTCATACCAGTTATAGACAACAGTGAAGGAGTTGCAGATAGTCTTGCGGAGAGAGTAAAAGCAGTAAAAGAAAGCTGTTTGCAAGCAAGGCAATTTTCAGCCCTCACAGGTAGAAGTGATGTTACAGAAAGAACATTACTCCGATCACTCAAACAGAGATTCGATGCTGATCCTGACCTCCAAGAAATAGTGGAATTTGGAGTGGTAATTCCAAGAGAAAGTATAAAAGAGGCGCCAGGAATAAAAGGTTCAAGTGAGCCTACAGCTGTTATAGATAAAAGTGATGGTCTTGTAGATAGGCTTGCGGCAGCCATCAAGGCACAAAAACAAGGGGCTAGTAGAGAAGATTTAAAGAAACCTCGCGCCACTAAAAAAACGAGCCTTTCTGCTGATAGTGAGCATATAGCTGATCGTTCCGGTCGTTCGCGTAGCAAAAAAGTATAGTGCAAATAATTTAGATTGATCTGATGCCGGATTTTCTTTTTATAATTATTTTCCCCGACCTTCTAGTTCCTTATCCTCATCCTCCGTAATTTTCTCCATTATTACCGCGAAAATAAATCCGGTTATGGCGGTGCCGATGCCGCAAAGTATGAGCGAGGTTTTTTCGTGCAGTAAGTGAAATGTCGTTAGGACATAATTAATCGTGAGAAAAAGTCCCACCGCCATCACCATACAGGCGGAAATGAAAAAATACAGAAATCGGAAGCAGCGCCGTATAAATGCCGGGATTTTCATGCCGCGTGGCCTTCTTTATCCCGCGCCGCTTTCAGCAGCTTTTTGACCGCTTGTTTGATATTTTTATCGCCAACATCATTATAAAGCCGCATCATCTTGATGGTATCGCTCATTTCGAGCCAGAGAGGATGCGATTTCTTTTCTTCCGCTGCTTCTTCCGGGGTTAATTTCCGGCCTTCCATTTTGGCTTTGTATGCGGCGAATCCATCGAAGAAAAAGCTAATCGGAATTTTTAAGTTGCGGGATATTTCATAAAGCCGGGCACAACATAGGCGGTTTTGTCCATTTTCATATTTCTGCACTTGCTGAAAAGTGACCCCGGAGGTTTTGCCTACCTCGCCCTGGCTGGCTTTCCGGGCAAGCCGGGCTTGGCGGAGCCTGATGCCGATATAGTGATCGAGCAAATCCGTTTTTCTTGAATTTTTCTTTTCTTGATTGATGGTTTTAAGCTTCATAGTGACCTCCTTGTTGTTAAGAATTAGCTTTATTTTCGTCTATTTTATTCCTTTTTAGAGATTACTCTCTAAAACACAGCACAATAAATTATGATTCTTGGTAGTTTTCATTTTTTAATTTCTAGGAAGGCAAATAAATGGAAGCCATCAATCTATGCGGCAAGCGCTTAAAGATAGCGAGAATTGAAAAGGGAATGAAACAGGTGGAAGTTTCTGCTGCCCTTTCTGTCGAATGCAAAGTGGAGTTATCGCAAAAATCGCTGTCGCGTATCGAAGTGGGAAAGCGTTCCGTCACCGATATAGAATTGGTGGCGCTGGCGAAAGTTTTGGAGGTGACGATTGATTGGCTGGTATATGGCAATAAGCCTACTCGCCATTGATTCCTTTGCATTATTCCGCCTCCCTTATAAGTTAGGAAATCACCGGGTTTTCCCTGGTGATCGGGAGTTGTAACGCCGAATAGTAAGCGCAGGCCTATTCCTCCCGTTGCCAGGAGTGTTTTATTAAAACCCACTCCCGACCCAAATGGCGGAAGTAGAGTTTGCTGTTAAGTACCTACGGACTTAACTATTCGGGGGTTACAGCCCCTTCAAAACGACTTTAGCGGGGAAAAGGCTTCAAAGTCAAAAGTAATTTTTCAGCCTCAAATTGAAACATAATTTGGCTGTTTAAGGCAAATAAGGTGAAATTATTGAATTAAACCCTAGGTTGTATATAATTTTTCCCCCATCAACCAATCTTTAAAGGAGGTAATTATGATACGCCAATCTTATGCGGATTTTGTTTCCTTGTTTGGATACTTAAATCCTTACGAACTCGACCATGTTAGTGATGCTCTTCAAGTAAAATTCGAGGAGATATTGAGCAATCGCGGCAAGCCGCCGGAGCCCCTACAGTTTAGCTTGCAAGACATCAAGCATGTCCTAACCAGGGCAATGCGTGATGTGCAGATCGAACTTGCGGAAAGCAAAATGGAAGAAGCCCAGCAGCAAATCGCCAGGGCAAAAGCGGTGACGTTTACTCCGAAAAAAGTAGCCACTGCCGATGTTCACAACCTTAATAGCGATAGAAAAACAGGAAATGCAAACGCTGGATAATTCTTTCTTACGACTGATAAAGTAGTGCCTCGGCGCTTCTGCGACGGATTAATCCTTTAAGCTTTCTATTTCTTGCCCATATCCATTTCATAAATTCCGCAGGCACTTCTATATCTTCCTTACGATTTACCTTTTGTCTCAAAGTGGAACGCTGCAATGCTCCGGCGCCAAGATTGAAGGTAAAAGATACCAGCGCATCAAATTGTCCATCCGCCAGCGGAACGGAAATCAGGCGCAATACCGCTTTTTCCGCAATCTGTATATCTTGTTCAAGAATCTGCAATGCTTTCGGCTCATCAATGCCGCCAGCGAATTGCGTTTGATCCGCCTTTCTAACCAAATGACCATAGCCGATTGTCAAATATCCGGCGGGGCAAATATACATTGTTGGTGAGAAGCTCTCAAATTTGCGAATTAAATCTAAGCCTTCAGTTGTTATATGCCTCATAAAATTAACTTTCCGTGTGTTCTCTAAAAGCCCGCTTATATTCTTCCGGGCTATGGGTTAAATCTCGGCGTGTATGGTAAAACTCTTATTTCCGGCGGTAAAAATTCCCTTCCATAATTCCCGATCTGATTTTTTGGTATTAACAATTCGGATATTAAAATCAGGAATGGCGGAAGTTTTTTCCTGAATGAATTCCGAAGCATGAAGATTAACTTCGGTAATACTTTGCTCCCGGCATTTGATTACCACTTCCTCGAAGATTATGATTAACATGGCAATCGCGGAATCATTCAGTGACGGGGATTTTATTGAATCCTCCGAGAATCCTTGGTAAGTTATTTTAATCATGATTTTCTCTTAGATTTTAAGAGTAGAAACGCTATTATTTTGGAGCTATAACGAGAGCATCCGGCAACCAATGGGAGGTAAGAAAATGGCGGAAATTTATGAATATGATGAAGTGGCAGCAACGCAAAACAGGGCAAGCCGTATTCATGCTGGCTGGAACACAATTAGAGAACATTCAAGCAGCGGCCAGAAAGCTTGGTTAACTCAAATGAAAAACGGCTATATGCGCTTGGTTCAAGCAGACCCGGAAGCGGCGGCGGAAATGCTTGCCATCAATGAATACGAACCGAATGAAAGCAAAGAAAACGAATCATCCGCCATCGGTGCGGCTAACTAAACTTACTTGCCTTCCCGCAATTTGTTCATCGCCCGCTGGCCGAAATAAAAACTGATAATCCCAGCAAAGATCGCGCTATCATCTTCTGTCCATAGCGTATCGTGCAGCATTACGAACGGAACGCTGCCATTATCAGGCAGGGCGATATAGGAGAATAATTTCACTGCTGCATAGAGAAGGAAAAATGCATAAGCGAGAACCGGACGTACAGTGCCGTTCAATGCATCGACCCAGGAAATGCCGGTATTATAGGTTTTATAAAGGGCGGCGCTTTCGGCAATATCGGCCTGGGTGTTGATTTCTTCCAGGCGTTCCTGATTTCCTTGCGCTTGCATCTGCATTTGCAGTTGCATAATGGCAAGTTCCTGTTTTTTATCGGCGGCGTCTTGCCAGAGCTTTACCAAGCTCGGAAATGTGGAACTTACAAAACCGAGTAATGAACCTAATAATGTAATCATATGCCCACCTTGAATGTTACGAGTTTAAAAATGACGCCGCCCATCCCGGCCATCAGCATGGTGGACGACCACCAAACGATTTTCTCAATCCGATCCAGGCGCTGCTCTAATGTTTTGTAGCGTTCGGCGCAGACCGCCACATGCACTTCAAGATTATTTTCTTCAGACATAGTTCCTCCTTTTGTTAGGCAAGAAAAAACCGCCTGAAAAGGCGGTTTTTTGAGTTAGAAATTTCAAGAATTTTAGGCGCGGGAATTATCCGGTAACTTTTGAACCTAGATCGATTTGCAAAACCGGCTGAGTGGAATCGGCGACCAGCTTCGGTTTATAAAATGTTTGTGATGTAAAATCGTAAATGGTTAATTGAATCGCATTTACATCGCCGGTGAAAATATATTGATTCGGGTGTATCGGCGTGGTGTCCGATTGCACCAACATTGGATACGGATTATCATCATTGAATTGTATAAAAACTGTCATATTTTTCTCCTTAATAATAAATAACCATTAAACCTGCATTGCCGTTATTTCCGCTTGCCGCAGCGCCAGCCCCGGCGCTTCCGATATAATCGGGATCGCTGGTATTCACCGCCGTGGTGGATTGCGCGCTGCCGGAATAAGTAAGAGTGATAAAAGTTGTTCCGGCATAGTACGCCCAGCTGCACCCTCCACCGCCGCCAGCGGCATATACAGAGCCATCACTAGCACCGCCACCGCCGCCATAATAACCGCCTCCTCCTCCGCCACCGCCGGGGCCGTTGCTGCTATTTTCATTATGCCCGTTACCGCCAGTGCCAGCACTTCCAGCGGTTGCCGATGCATCTCCCCCTAAACCGCCGCCGGTGTTTGCCCCGGCTTGCCCCACCTTACTACCGGCGCTGTTAGTAGCGCCCGCATAGTCTCCGCAACCGCCAGCAGCCCCGGTTGCGCCAGCGCTATTGGCTGCGCCGCCGCCACCGGCACCACCGGCCGCGCAACAAAGGATAGTGCTGCCATTCTTTACCCCTGTATAACCGCCGCCGCTGCCAGCGCTGCCATATTGACCGCTTCCGCCGCCGCCATTTCCTCCGCCTCCGGGAGAACCGCCGGTTGTTACCCCGCCGGAATTAGTGCCGCCTTGCCCTGGCCCGCCAACTATCAAAGATAAAACAGTTCCCGGCACCACAGTAAGAACGCATGATAAAAACGATCCGCTGCTCCCGGCACCGCCGACGCCGCCATTATTTCCTGAGCCGCCAGACGCACCACCGGCACCCCACATTTTTACCCCAAGCTGAGTAATACCAGCTGGAACAGTAAAACTGGTTGTTCCCGCGCTGGTGTAGGAAGTTTTATTGGTGGTCGGAAAGGCCGCAGCTGTATTATTCACCGCCGGGCCGATAGGAAGCCCTAAGAGCGCCGGATTTATCTGCCCGGCTCCCGATCCTTGTCCTGCGCCCATTTTTAATAATCTCCGCCTTGGCAGGTGATTTCAACTGACTGGCTGGCCGCTATTGCTGAGTTTGCGGCAAATATCAGCGCTCCCAAAGCGCCGATAGTCATATAGCGATTAGGGCTGGCATCCCTGGTGGCGTCGTTATCCTTCAGGCAATCCACCGAAGAAACGCTGGTGGAATATCCCGCACTGATCGGGATATTGCTCATGGTGATTCTTGCGGCTTTATAAAGAATCAAGCCAGCCGGGAAAGTTTCGGTGCTGACAGTTTCGGAAAATGTCAAAGTACCGGCTGCAACTGCGGTAATGGTTAAAGTTTTATCATTCGCCCTGGTGGTAGAACCAATGGGAATACATTTATCACCGACCAGCCAGCCATCGGTTATGAAAGAGCCGGAAGACCTGGTTATCGTGGTAGTGGTGGCATATTGCCCGGTTCCCATATTGCTTTGCAGCGTCATGGGCTTTCCGATGTAGCGGATAAGGGAAACGGCATTGCTGCCATCGCTACTTACTACATTTATCGCATGAATGCGGGAGCCGTTAATTCCGGCAAGCCAGCCAATAGCGCAGCCGGTAGAATCTGCGGGACGCAAAGTTTTAGGGCTATCACGGAAGCTTCCCACCGTGATTGGAAGGTTATTTGTCATGTTTTACTCCTTAAATAAAGTTTTGGGCAATGAAGGTTATGGTGGCGATTTCGGTTAGGTAGGGATTTGCCGGGCCGTAGGCGGCGCATCGAAGCGAGGTTCCATCGCATTCGATAACGATTGAAGCTCCAGGCAAAAGGGTGAAGGAAGAAAAGTTATCGATGGCGGTATTCAGAATTACCTGGCCGCTGGAAGAATTTTTGTAGAAAACCCACCAGCCGGAGCCGAGATTTGAATTGGTATCGAAAGTTTGCGTAAATGATGCGGTGGCGATTATCATTTTCCCGCTATCGCCGGTTGCCAGCATAGTATTTGAGCCCCTAGAAACCGGGATCATATTGGCAATAGAACCATTAGTTCCATTCGTACCGGGAGCGCCGGTAGAACCTTTATTTCCGGTTACGTTTACTGTCCAGGCGTTATAGGTTCCCGATCCTGCCGAGTTATCTAAAGTCGCCGCGGCCGCGCCGGTGGTCTGGTTATAGGCGGTAATCACGCCTTCCATGTAATTTGTTGTCGGGCTGGCCGTGACCGCTAATCTTATGCGTGTACCGACAGCAAAACCTTTTCCTGATCCGGGATTGAAACTTATCGAACCGGAATTTGCGATAGTAAGATTATCGGTGGAAGTGCCGTTAAGCGATAATCCTGTTGCCGCTATCCTGGCATTTGCTTCGGTGATGAAATCGCTAAAGCAGGGAATGAAATTACTTCTGGCGCCGCCATTGGCTAAATATTTTACGCCAGTACCTTCATCGGTACTGCCATCGGAATAGGTGTTTCCGGTGGAGGGGAAAGTTACATGATTAACCATTATAATACTTGCTCAAATTTGAAAGGAACTGTGTTTGCGTTATATGCCGCGTAGGTAATCAGTCCGGGGTCGAGGTTTCTTGCCAGGAATGAATCGCGCAGCAGATTTATTTGATCGTCGGGGTTTAGAATCCAAATGAACGGAGTATCTAAATCCATTTGCCGGAAATGCTCGAAGGCTTGGGCTTTTGCTTCCGCCTGCGGCAAATAATTTATCGTGCCTTGAAAGACTGTCGGCTTATCTTCGCGGTCAAAATATTTTACGCCGCCCAAGGCTTCTTCCGAATCTGTGCGGAACCGGAAACCATATTGCGAGTTGTAAGAAATATTGACACTGGTTTGCCAGCCTTGCGCTACTTCAAATAAGCCGATTTCCGTATAGCCGCTGGTGTTCGTCGCATCACTGATTTCAACTTTAATCGCTATCGGAACATAAACCTGGTTAAGCCAGAAAACCCTGGGCGGCTTATAGTCTAAAATTTGATCCTGGGTATAGGTGCAGCTAAAGAAATTATCATTCTCCCAAATAAGCTGATCGGGCGTATAGACGCTAGGCCATACATATTGCCAGCCGGTATCGTAAATTAAATTGGTGAGTCCGGCATCGGAATAAAGAGTAACCCTTATTAAAGCGTCCAGGCTCAAATTGTGGTTCGCAATCCCGATAAGTTGAACCGGCCTTTGTTCGTCTAAAGTTGCTATAAACTGGGTGTTCGCGGTATTTAGATCAACTGACCGGGCAACTTTCGATAGCGGCAAAACATTTAAGTTTGAAACCGGATAAGAGGAATTCCAGGAACCACCGCTAAAGGTGCATTTATTCGTCCATCTTCCGATAGAACCTAATATGCAGTTTCCCATATTATCCCCAAATCGTTATTTCAAGTTCGTTTTGCTCGGCGTCATATTGCAGCCCGGTGATTACAAAAAGTTTCCCGGAGTTAAGGCTGAATCTCGGAAGTGTGACATTCACCACGGCGCCGAGATCGATTAGGCCGATGATGTCGCTGCTAAGTCTTACTTTCAGGTTGAAAGTGGTCCTTAAAACTTTCCGTAAGATAAGCTGGGCATTGCATACTGCCTGCGCATCGGCGGCGTTTATCAAAAGTGATTGCAACGCCAATTCCGACGCTTGTAAAAATTGCTGCTGGATCGTGCTATCGCTGGCGGTTACAGTTCTAAATTCACTGCCGAGATAGCCGCGCATTTCATCGGTAATACCACCGGCCAGCGATCCGGCTGCCTGCACTGTCCAAACCTTGCAATAATCAAGGCTGACATTCCAATAAGGAACGCCGCGGCTATTATCATTACTGGCGACTAATTCCAGGCTGGTAATATCACCATCATTAGCGGCTGAAGCTATGCCATGAGAAAATTTCTTAAAAGTACAAACCGGCGATCCAGTTGGGCTATTCAGTTGAACAATCCGGTATTGGTTAAGATTGTTCGGCGCATACCAGGCGCCGACGCTTCCGGCCAGCTGATCTAAAATCGTATGATAGGATGAATTATCATTTATAAATATTCCGGCCTGGTATGGTGCGTTACTATCAAGTGTTGAAATATCGCTGCTGCTTATATCGCCGCTGGCAACTCCTGCGTCTAATAAAAGCCGATCAATAATATTCGCCACCCGGTTATTTATCGCCGCGGCGCCTTCGGTTATATCGCAGGTGATAGTTTTAGAAGGCGAAGCGCCGAGTTTAAATAATCCCGCCGATAAGCAAGTCGCATATTTTCCCGCCGCCGGGTTTGCCGCTTGCAGTGCGCTTAAATTGCTGCAATTTCCACTGGTGCCGATTGTGGTATCTAAGCTTAAAGCCGCGCCGCCATCATAAACGCCATCGACGCTGAAAATTGCTGCCGTATTGCCGCTGCGATCATAATTTACCGCATAAATTAATTGCGAAGTATTTACCGGCGCTGGCGTTACCTGTTTACATATCCCGAAGATTCTAGGCTTCGGCTGGCCGCCTATGGTGTCCGGCGTTCCTTCAATTCCGGTCGGCCCGGAATTTGTACCGGCGAAAGTCGCCACCTGCACCGCTGCTTCAAGTTCCTGCGTCCTATCCCGAAACATCAAGCTTAAATCGGTTAAGCTGGCTGTCACCTGTTCGATTACGCCGCTTAAGATCGTGACGAAAGAAGAATAAGCCGCCGCGCTATCGCCGATTTTGATAACGGCGCTTCTTCCATATCCATATTGCAGCAGGTTATCTATTCCTCCATCGGGATTTTTCAAAACCAACTCGCCGTAGCTGATTTTGCCTTCCCCGAAAGTAGTTAAGCTATCGAATATCGTTCTATTGATATTCGCGGGCTGCGAAATTCTGGGCTCGTAATATCCCGGCGCGGAAGGATCGTTATAGCCCCGGCCGGAAGAATAGCGCAAAGTGGTGAGGGTTCCCGCAGCATCAATGGCCGCGGTGATTTCCGCTAGATAAATTGTACCCATGATTTTTAAGCCGCCGCCGCTAACCTTGCTTTGTTTTGGATTCCGGCAAGCCTAGAATCGAGAGAATCAAAACCATCTTTATTTATGTCGCCGCTGGCCGCGGCAACCCGGATTAAAACCGCTATATCGCCGCGCAGCGCGGTAATCGCCGATAAAATGCTATTGTCATTTGCCGGTGATATGCCGGTATTAAGGGCGTTTAAATTTCCGATCCCGATTCTCTGCGTCGCCTGGGGAGTTAGAACAAATTCGCCTGGGGTAAGCAGGGCGCGAACGCTGTCCCTTCCGGCAATGCCGCCCGTCACCAAGCCGCCTGTAGCAAATTGCTGCTGAGTGCCGCCGACTTCCGCTATAAGCTGATTAAAGAAAGTGCCGTTAGCGGTTCCGGCTTTCACGGCCTGGGCGAATGAAATGCCGACATTGGAAGGATTGGTAAAATCGAACCCGGCCAGCACCTTCATTTCCCTAACCAAGCGCTCGGAAATATTATTATTCGGATTGATCGCGTTCAAATCGGCGGGATTTTCGCCCGGCCGGAGTAATTCGGAATCCGGTATTTGCGACCACGGCCCGGATTGTGTCCCGGCTGTCGCCTTATCTATAAGCTGCTGCAATAAATCCGATTGCTGTTGCTCGGCCGCCAATTGCGCCTCCGAAGTGGCAAGCAGCGCACTTTGAGTATTTACCTGAGTTTGTGCGTAGCTGCTGGTTTGATCCAGTGCCTCTTTCACCAAATCGAAATCCTGAAAATATCCTTCGCTGCTGGCGTAATAATCTTTGCTTGCGGTAAGTAAAGCCTGCCCGGAACTTTGCAAGTTTTGAATCGCGGTTTCATTTCCGCTTTCGGCGAGTGTTGCGGTATTGCTAAAATCTTCCCTGGCTTGTTGCAGCCGTTCTTCCGGGCTTAGAGGTGACAGGTTCGTATCAAGCAGTAAATTATTCAAATCCTGATTTAAGCTATCGGCGTAACTTTGCCATTTATCTTCGGCTTGCTGGTAAGCGCCGGCCTGGCTTTGAAGCAATTGAATTTGCGATTGCGCCTGCTGTAGCTGGGTTTGATTAACTTGCAGCTGCGCCTGTTTTACCAGCTGCGGCAATGTATTTTCTTCAAAGTCGATTTCCTGCACTACTTCGGCAAAAGTTTTCCCCTCGGTATTTACTTTTTGTAGGGCGTTAGCGAGATCGGTATTGGTGATTTTGGCTGTTGCCAATATCTGCTTGAATAAATCCGAGAAAGCATCATTGACGGAATTCGCATCGCTCGGATCGAAATTGAAACTTTGGCCGTTTAAGATAAATCTGTTGGCTTCCGGGCTTAATTGCGTGGTGACTTTATCGCCGGTAGGATCGACGCCGATAGATGCAAGCTGCTGGATATAACTGGTGAACTGCGCGGCGATCTGTTTTACCGCGTCGGTGGTAGTGTTATCGGCCTTATAATCGACATTCTCTAATCCGGCTGGCGTTAAATCGGCATCGAAACTTGAAGCAACATGGTGTTTTCCGCCGCCGAATAACCCCGATATGGCCGATCCTATAAATCCCCCGGCAATCGGAGCAAGCGGCCCTAATTCCGGGAGCAATGCGGCGGTAGCTACCCCGCCCGCGATTCCAGCGCCGGTATTGATAAGAGGATTGCTATTGCCAAGCCCGACCAGGGACGCGCCAAAAGAACCTATGCCGCCGCCGGTTAACCCTTGAATCAAGGTTAAGCCCGCCGTTTGTCCGGGTAATAACGGCCCGACAAAACTCGAACTTACATTTGCGGTTCCGAGATTTGCCGCGCCCCAATTATTAACCGCCGATGTAATGCCGCTAAAGGAAATCCCGCTATTTCCTAATCCCAAAAAATTACTTAATCCCGAAGCGCCATTGGCGGCGATACCTAATTTCTGCGCCGTGGCGCTGGCAACATCGGCGCCTGAAATCGCCCCGGCCGCCGAAACGATCAAAGGCGCTATTATCGGCTGGAATATAAGATCGGCGGCGGCCTGGGACGCGGCTTTTTCTATAACGTCCACCAGCGAATTACCCAGGCTCTGCCAGGTTAATTTGCCTGTCTTTAGTATCTGATCGAAGTCACTCGCCAGGGTGGATTTTATACTCTCGCCGATTTTTACATATTCTTCGGCGGTTTTATTTACCTGATCGACATATTGCTTTTGCTCGGCATATAAAGCGTTTTGCTGCTTGATAAGATCGACCTCGGCCTGTTCCTGGTCGGTAAGGGCGTCATGAGTTTTTAAGTATCCGTCCAATACCTGCTGCAAATCGGTATTATTTTTATCTTGATTGGAAGTAAGCCCCTGAGTGTCGCGGATACGCTTATTAAGCATTTCCTGGAGCTTATTTTCCAGATCAACTTCTTCTTTCCTGGCATCGGTAGTATCCTGGATTTCCTGTTTCAGCTTTTCGCGCTGCAATGCTTCAGCGACTAACTGCTGGCCTTGAACGGAACCAATATCTATGCCCGCTTGCCTTACCGCGTTTTCAGCGTCTATCTGTTCTTTTACCGCATTATAAGAATCCGCCGAATTATCGTTAGCCGCGTTTAATTGCTGCAACTGCTGAATTTCTAAATCGAGCCCGGCTTTGTAATCGGCGATTTTTTGCGCATCGAGCGCGGCGTTAAAATCTTTTATGCCATCCCCGGCATTTTTTGCCGCGGCCTGTATTTTATCCAGCTGCGCTTGCAGTTCCGCTATTTCCTGGGTTTTAAAGGCAATATCATCGTCGCTTTGATATATTCCGGCGCCGAGTTTCCCTTGAGCCAAATTCGCCCGGACATTCAAGCCCTGCTGAATTTGATTTTGCAATTCCTGGATTTTGGCTTTTATCCTATCAACCGGAATATTTTCTAAATCGCCCACCAACAAATTATAATTGGCGCGCATACTTCCTATGGCGTCATATACTGCAAGAAACGAGCTCCTTACTGCGCCTTGCATGGTTAGCGAAGTATCCTTCCAGGCCTGGTTGAAGTTTTTTATTTTCTGGAATTCTTCGTCCGATACGATAATCCCTAAATTCTTCGCTTTATCGACTAGCGCCTGGATTCCATCGGCGCCGAGTTTCATCGCCGGGGCAAGATCGGCGGCATTCTTGCCGAATATAGCAACTAAAGCGGCGGTTTGCTGCGAGCTGGTGCTTAAATGGCTGATGCTATCCAGGATGGTGATAAATTGCTGCTCTGGCGATTCGTCTTTCAAATCCTGGAAACTTAAACCTAATCCGGTAAAGGCTTTGGCCGCATTGCCGGTTCCATCGGCGGCCTTATTGATATTATTCTCCATGTTTTTGATACCGGCCGCAAAGGACTCGATATTGGTGCCGGTGCTGGTAGCTATATAGCTGAAAGCCGACATCGATTCGGTGGAGATCCCGAATCTTTCGCCTAATATGCCGATCTGCTCGGCGGCATCAAAGGATTGCTTGGTAAAATTGGTTAAGCTGCTGACTGCAAAGGCCGCGGCGAATAGCCCTATACCGGCCGCGGCTGTTTGGCCTAGCGGCCCGAAAGTCGATAGAACTTTCCCGAATGTTCCGGCCTGGTCGGATAAATCCTTAACCTTATTTTTAAAATCGACGCTTATGACATTAAGCGCCTGTAAGCCGGTTGAGGCCGGTATGGTCGCCGCTTGCAGCCGCTTTAACGCCTGCTCGCCCTCATCGCCAAAATCCTGCAAGGCTTTTTTGGCGACGTCGATGTCCTGCATCGTCCACCGGATATTTACTTGTCTTTCCGCTGCCATATTATTTTGAATTCAAGGCCGATTCCTGCCTTTCCCATTCGCTGATTAAAAAATCCGGTATTTTATCCGCCCAAATATCGGCGGTATTGAAGAAGTCGATTTTTTTCTTGATCGTCACTTGCTTTAACAGCCAGTAATAAACAATGCTTTCCCGGCCTTTCTTATAAACCAGCATCGCCAGGCCAGGCTTTTTGCTCTGGATAAAAACAAGTTTTAAGTTCGATATATCGGCCGGCCTTACCCTTCTTCCGCCTTTTATTCCGGCGCCGGGGCCGGGGATCGCCAGCCATTTGCAATTTCTTACTGTAATAACCGCGCCATCCTCGAAAACTCCCATATAGAAAATGCCTTTCCGGGCGGCGCTTGAGTAAATTGTCGCCGCGGCGCCGAGGCTCGGTTTACTTGGCGGGTAAACCTTGGAGTGCATGGTATTTGCCATTTTATCCCCTAAGCCTGCCCGCTTTATCTGCTGCCGCATTTCATTAACGAAACCGGAACTTGCCGTTGTCATCGCGTAAGTGGTGGCAATCGCGCCGCCCGTCATTTCCGCCTTAACGAATTCGGTAAGGTTTCCTTCTATGGCTGCCTCTAACCTAATCATCCTTGGCCTTTGAGCCGCGTTTCCGCGTAACTCATAATGTTAAAAGCTTCGATCATTATATTTGCTTGATCGAGTAAGCCGCCGCCATCGGGCAAAATGCCGGAACCCATGCCGCCCTGGTAAGCCCGCCATAGCGTCACCATGTCGAAAATTTGCGGCTCCAATAAATTTTTTGGATTGGTTTTGTAGATTTCCCCGCAGATTTCCCAGCCTTCGCCGTTATCGGGGGGAGTATCGCCGCAGCTAAATGATTCCGGGAAAAGAACCACCGCCACGGCGATAATCAGTTTTTTTCCGTTTTTCCCGAAGGTGACATAAGCTCCATTAGCTTCATGCCGATTTCATTCAAGTCACCGGCGCTTATGGCGTTTATGCTTTCTTCCGAAATGTGATCGCCGGTTTTTTTGAAAGCTGGTTCCTTATTCTCCCAACCTTTCAAAAACAGGCTGGTTAAAATAATCGGATACATGCTGAAATAAAAATTGCGGTCGGCGTTAAGTTCCGCATATGGCTGGTAATGCTGCAATATGGTTTTCTCGATATTGGCTATTTCCAAAGCCAAATCCGCGGCCGACTCCTTTTTCTCTTTTCTATAGAGATCGTAAACATCTATGGTTTCCAAAACGCTCGCCCGCTGGCTTTCCTCTATCACGGCATTAACGCCTTCCCGAAGCATTTGAATAAATTCTTCGTCGCTATGGAATTTGCAGCCATTTACCGCCATTTCCCGGTGAAACTTGGCTTTGCCCGCAATTGTAGGAACGCTTAAAATGTAAACCGGCGCAGCCGGATCATCCTTATAGGCTGAGGGGGTGAAGCGGATAATGTCTTTGCTTGAAATTGGTATTAGCATAATTTTTTCCCCCTAATAAAAGCAGAAAAATGCCCCGGCCTGCTGGCCGATAGCGGAGAAAGGAACATCGACGGAAGACAGGCCGTTCCTATCATTCATATTCTGTCCGGTATAAAGCGCGCTAGGAACTGTTAAGCCTATTTTATTTCCGAAGCTCGAACCCCAGCGGCCGTGAATGATCCTGGTGGTTCCGGCCCGCATATCGCCCATTATGTCGCGGGTGCCGACTAAAGTTTCCAAAGGATTTACGCTGCCGATCATATTGCGCTCGGTAATAACCGCCGCATCGAATCCTTCCAGTGCGTTAGGATCATCCGGGTTAGTAAGCTTATTCCCAAAATCCAAAGTGAAATCTTTTAGCGCCGCTGGCAGGCGGTTTATCAGCATCGCCGCCGTTCCGTCATTGTTTTTGAATACCGGCGGCCGGGCGGTATCGTAAATCGCTGTCGGCACCGCCGCATCGGTTTTGCTTTCAAACATTCCGGTAAAGGTGAAGGTTATTTTTCCGATGTCGCCGGAACCGGCGCTGAATTGCCCGGTGCCCCTGGCACCGACCAGCTTATAAACTATCCCATCCATATAGAGATACATGGTAAGCGAAGGAATATTTACGGAACCTGGCTTATAAAGAACATTCTTCGGAATCTGGTAAAGGGTGGAACTGCTAAGAGGCGTGGTAAAATTATCGGTTAAGGTGGCAACTTTCCCCGCCGTATAATCGGTAATGAAAGTGGTTGCCCCGGCCGCGGGATTGCCGGTAAGCAAAAGCGGCATTCCCTGATATTGTTCGGCGGTAGTTCCGGCGCTGGCTCCCAAGGTTAGGCTAGTCGAGGTTCCCGAAGCCGCAGCCTCAGCGGAAGCCGGAATTGCCGAGGAAGTTATAACCTCCACCCAGCCGCAAGCTTTCATTAGCGGGCTGCATTCCGGGATGGTTCCGGCAACTCCCGATCCTTTCAGCAAAAGATCGAAAGTAATATCAACCTTCATTCCGCCGACAATCGGCCCGGCATCATCTAAAGTGCCGGTTACTTCGGTGGTATTTACAAGATTGACTGTCGGCTTGATTTTAGGGGCTTCGATAAGAATAGCGTCGGTACTTGCGGAAGGTGATGCGTCGGTTCCTTCGGTGGATTCGATTTTTGCCAAAAGTACCGCATTGCGTGAGCGTAAAGCTGACATAATTTATTACTCCTTATTTGAATTTGATTTTTTGGTGGCAGGTGCTTCCTCTTTTGCTTCAAAGGGGAGTTCCGGCTCTTTATTTTCTTGGATATGGACGGAAGTAGGCACAACAGAGGGTGCCCTGTGATTAGGGATTTCTGGCATAAGATTCTCCGGGTTTTAGGGTTAAGGTTAAAAGTGAAAAGGATCGCCGCTGGCGGTGAAATATTTAACGGCGAAAGTTACCGAGAAGGCGGCGACCGGCTGCTGGCCTTCGCTTCTATCGATGTTGGTTAGCATTTCGCCTTCAATAATATCGATGCAAATTCCGCCAAGCGTTACATCCTGCATAATTGTTTGAACAACCTGGCCGTAAAGCATATTCAAATCCGTTCCGGTAGCGGCGGCGCTCGAAGATTGAACATAGCCTTCCACATTTACATTCATGGAATATAAAGTGTTGCCGTAAGCGGTTCCGGGATCGGATGTTTGATCTCCGTCCAGCACTATCAGCGCCGGAAATTTCTGCACCTGGGCGTTTTTATTCCGATCAATGGAAAGTCCGGTTATGCCGGAAATATTTCCCAGCTGCGAAACCAGCGCGGATAATATCTGCTCTCTTATCGGCGCTGTCATTATTGTTTCTCCAAATAAAGCCGCCAACAAAGCTTGCCGGAATCATATTCGGCGTTTTTGATCTTGAAATTATCGCTGCCGATGGAAAGTAAATCACCCTCTAGAGGAATTGCCATTTCCGAAACCCGGACTTCCGCCGCATAGGAAGGCAAAAGCACATTGGTTGCGAAAAGGCTGGTTTCTTTCGTCGGCGTGAATTGTATTACCTTCACATCGGCCGGACTCCCGCCAGCAGGCGTATAGGTGGCAAGAACGGAAAGGCCGGGAGCATCAAATATCGTATCAACGGCATTTTGAAAAATATCCATGCTTTCTGCCTTGCGCCTTGCGCTTTTATGATATGGTATTATAACTAGGTTCTGAGTCCCGTATGGCTATGCCATGCCGACCGCGAGTTACGGCTCGCGGTTTTTTTATGACTTATAGATATGGGTGTGAGAGAAACGAAAGTTTCCAAACGGCAATAAAAAACCCGCACGGTACGCATTATAAAGAGGCGCTGCGGGTCTTATTAAAAGAAACGCTAACCTAATCTTCCACAAAATGCAATCTCCCGCGCGGGATTTATTTTAGCTGATATACGCGCCGTTAAGCCGCACATTTCCAGTGCTGCTAGGATTTGCGGCAATAGCGGCGGCAACTCCTATCAGCTTATGGCTGGTGGAAGTTGCGGTGACGACTTTATTGGTATCATCCCAGTAAATCAGTTCCCCGACTGTCCAGGCTTCCGCGCTGTTTTTAGCAAGCGTTACTACCCCGGTTGTCAAAGTTTCCACGCTGGCGCCGCTGGCGGCGTCATTGGTGGCAACTCCGAAAATAGAGCCGACAAGCAAGCCGCCGCCCGAAGAAACGGCATAAGGCGCGGTTAGGGTGATGGTTTTTCCTTCTTGAACAAAGTTTTTCATTTGGTTTTTTCCTTGAATAAGTTAATAAAAAAGCGGCCTAGAAAGCCGCCACTAAACAGATAGAAATTTGCGCTATGAGATTTCTTTAAGCGCCCGGATTTTTATAAAGCCCGCGATAGTCAATCGCCTTGGCCGCAAAATCGAGGCGAACCTTTAATTCAACGCCATCGACATCGAAACCGACCCGGCTTTCCAGGTAAGCGCCTTCTTCGCCTTCCAGGTAGCAATATTCTATCGTGTCGATTCTTCCGGTATCGGCCGACATATACCAGGCAGTTACGGAATTTCCGTCCAGCCGCGGCTCGGCTATAACCTGTAAGGTATTTGCGAAGGGGTTATAATCGGAACTTTTGGTATAAATAATGGTGGTTTGCGTGGTGTATTGCTGGGCGACGGTTTCCAATGCCGAAGGAACTATTAAGTAAGCTGGCATTAGGTTAATCGGGCGGCCTTGCAAGCTTTTCTGTTGCCGCAGCGCATTTTTCGCGGCGCTTAAAGTGGTAACGGAAATAACGGCGCCGGAACCGGCAAGGTTATTATGGGCAGGATCGAATAGCGCGACGCTATCGGCAAGCGCCGCATTCGCCGTTACAATTCCCCAAACAGTATCGCTTTCCAGGTCGGCGGCGGCGGAACCTAATTTTGCCGGTAGATCGGTGAAGGCGTCCAGGTCGTCATTGATGATAGTTTGCCGGGTTATGGCAACTATCTCGCCGTAAGTGGCAAGCTTATAGCTTTCCGCCGCATCGGACATTTTGCCGCGCTGGAATTCGCCCGACTCATTTACTTTTTGCAGGCTCGGCGCGTCACTAAGCTGGGTGCGGGAAATGGTTTTGAAATCCGCCGCCGTTTTCTGCTTGGTGAAAGGCTTGAAGGTTTGCGGCGCCGCCTCGTATGAAGTGCGGAGGGTTTTATTTGCTACATTCGCCAATATATTCGGGAAATCGCTGGTTCCGAGGAGTCCGCCGCGAACTTCGAGGCCGAGGCATAATCCGGCGACTTCCGATTTTGAAAGCCCCCTGATTTTAAGGCCGCGCCTGGTTAGAATCTCCCGGCCGATTTCCATTAGCGAAAGGCCGCGATACTGCCTGCCGCCTTCATCCAGCTTATAAACTTTCGGATTATGCTTATGGAGCAGCGAGTTTTCTATAAAGGCGCGTTCCTGAATCATAGGATCATCGCCGGTAACGGCGATTTGCGAGCGAATCTCGCCGCCTTCGCCGCCGCGCTTCGCCAGCTCGTCTATTATTTTTTTCCTGGTTTTCTTTAACGAATGACCATCGGCAATCATTCGGGTAGCAAAGCTTTCAGGTAAATTTGCCACGCGGACGATTTTTTGAATTTCCAGGACACGCGATCTTTCACGCTGCACCCCTTCGGCTGTTTCGTCTTCCGCGCCTCTGACTTCGGTGGTTAAATCGGGATTAGATGCTGGATCATTGTTTCCCGGATTATTGTTTGCTTCCAGATTCGGTTTTGTAGTGGTTTCGGCTTCAGGCATTTTATTCTCCTTAAGTTTGGGTTGAAAAATTTCGCAAGGGTAGGTTTCGGGATTGGAACGGACGCCAGCGCCAGCATCCGCACCGATGGGAACCAATGAAACTTCATGCGGTTCCCAATCGACAGCGCGATAAACGGGAACTTCGCCATCGCGCTGTATGACTTCGAATTTATGAACCCGATAGCCAACACTGATATTTTGGATAATTCCGTCTTTGATCTTTCGGATGATCGAGGCGTTTTCCTCTCCGCCATCAAGCTTGATAGTGGCGCGTCCCAGGCCGTTTTCGATCTTGGCGCTTCCCGGAACCACCACGCCGATTACATTTTCCAGCGATCTTTGCGAATGGGTATCGAGTACCGGCGCGCCGGTGTTAAGCCTGCCGAGGCGGACGGAATTTTTATCTACCGAAAGTTCCTCGTCATAAGATTCGTCATTGAAAAAATCGTAACGGCGAACCGCCGCCCCGGTAGTGAATATGACATTAAATAATCGCTCGTTATTATCGGTGGCGCTTGATTGTTCCAATCCGGCCAGCCGGGTTTGAATGGGAAGATCAATTTTGCTGTGTAGGTTTTTCATCTATTGCTCCTGGTGTTGGTTGAAAAATGCCGTTTTGCGAAGTGTGGCGCGGGTCGGAATCGAGGATGATTTTGTTTTTATCGAGCAGTGCGTTAGTTTCCGCGATTTCTTCTATTTGCTTATCCGGGTCGTAGCCCTGGTTAGCTATCGCCTCGCGTAAAGTGAGGGTGCCATTTCGCATCATCATGGTATCGGCCTGGGCGTCCTTTAGCGGATCGACCATTTCAAATTTCGGCGGCGTCCAGCTAACCGAATAATCAATTTTTCCGATGATTCCGGCGATATAGGCGCGATCAATAAAGCGCCGCCATACCGGCATACAAAACATCGGGATGAAAACCTGCCAGCGCAGGGTTTCAATCATGCGGCGGAATTCCAGTAATCCGGCGCGAAGCGAACTATAATTAACCTGGCTTAAATCTCCGGTAAGTTGCTCATAGGTGACGCCGAGGCCTGCGGCAATCGCGTGTAACTGGACGCGGGTATAATTCGGATAATTCGCGTCGCTGGTAGGGCTGCCGAATCTTACATCTTCGCCCGGTTTCAAATATTCCACCATGCCCGGCCGGAACGCTTCGACGCGCTTTCCCTGTAATCCGGTATCGCCGCCTAATCCCTGGGAATTAGTTTGCGCTATGCTGCCAAGAACCGGCCCTTCGCTGCCGCTGTTTTGAATAACGAAAGCGGCAAAGCATGATTCTATTTTCTTCCGCCATAATTCCGCATCGTCATAATCTTCTAAATCCCGCATACGGAGAATGACGGAAGCAAAAGAAGTAGCGCCGCGAATTTGCCCCGGCCTGTCTTTTTCATAAATATGCAGGATTTGATCGGCGGGAATCCTACTGCTTTGGAATTTCTGCCATATTAAAAGATTATCGCCTGGATGTTTCGGCCACATCCAATATGCGGCTCTCCGGCCTTGCGCATCAAATTCGATTCCCTGCTGGATATAACCGGAATTTCCCGGCAACTGGTAAGTGCGGGTAGTATCCAGGTAATCCGCTTCAAGCACTTGCAGCTGGAAGGGAACGGCCAGGTTACTACTTGAAGGCTGATCGCGGAAACGCACAAAACATTCCCCGCTTTCAAACATGCTGCGCACGATCAAGGATTGCATAGCGTAAAAATCGCAGGTTCCCTCAATATCAGCTTGCGAAGTCCAGGATTGCCAAGCCGCCATTATCTGCTTATTCAGGCGATCCGAGCCGGTTCGAGCCTGCGGGATTATTCCGGTGCCGACAAAATTATCCGAAAATATCCGGCGGGCTTTTTTGCCGTAAGGATTATTGCGGCCAATATCCCGCGCCCTATCGCGGAGGCGGTGGCCGGCCGAAGCGATTTCGCCGTTGGCCGAACTGCTGGGAGTAATCCAGCTATCGGTTCGCCGCCCGATTTTCGCGCCTTCATAAGCCCGCTTCATAACATTCAACGCCATGCGCGCCTGCTTGCGGCGGACAGCCGCCATCGGCGCGAAAACGCCTATTACATCGTCAATCCACATGGTTTAATCTCTAATGTAGGAGGAATAAGTAGTGCGGTCGGTAGGAGTCGCCGCGTTCAACTGATCTCTAAGCAAATCGCGGGCGCGGATCATATCGGCGGTATTTTGATATTTTACCCACTTATCGCCGCTTCTTACTTCCAAAGTACCGGAAGCGATTGCCGCTTCCAGCGCGGCCAGCTGATCTTGTGTAAATGACATAATTATCTCTTTAACCAGTTATCAATTTTTGGAATCCAGGTTTGCGGCGGCGTTGCCGTTGCTTTCTGAATTTCCGGCTTTATCGGTTCCGGCTTCGGCGCTGTTTGCATCGCTGCCGAGAGCGCTTCTAAATCCGGGCTTAAAAGTTTTAAGGCTGCCAGGGCGTAAACATTGCAATCAAGCGCTTCATTCCGCGCCCTGGTTTTTATCCATTCCCGCCGTGGCGTTCCTTTCGTAAATCTCGTTACCTGTTTTTCTGCCGTTAGCTGCAAGAAATATTCCCGGTCACGCTCTAGCGGGAAATGGCAATAACCATTTCCGGGATCGGTAATGCGAAGGCGGCTATAAATAACTTCCTTCGCGGTATCGACTCCTATCGGATAAAATCTAATCTTATGCCGGTTATTCCGGCTCGGCCTTCCGATGATCGGCTTTGCCGCCTGGTTCATTCCTTTAATCGCAAATATTCCCCGCACCGCGCGGGTTTTGCAGAATTCATAAACTGCTTGCGTATGGTGGCCGCCGGAGTCAATGCAAACACAAGCGATATTAAGATAAAGGCCGGTTTTGCTTTTTATCGGCCGCTGCAAATAAGCATCAAGCTCTTTCCATACTTGCTCTTGTGCGGGATCTCCGAAAAATTGCTTATAATCGAGCGACCAGCTTTCTTCGCCAATTCCCCAGCCTTTTATTTCCGCTTCAAGGCGATCTCCCTGGACGTCCACGCCCGCAGTTATTACCGCAACTTCTTCCGGGGCTTCCGTTCCCCAGCTTTCTTTCCGGGCAAGCAGGGAATCGGCCTCTATTGATTCTCCCGCTTCCTCCCAGGTTTCGCCTAGTGAGGTATTAACCCAAGTCTTTAAGGTTTCCGGTAGTTTCTTAGCCTTTAGAAATTCCGCCACCATCATGGCGAAAGTTACCCAAGGCGAATAAATTTCGTTAATATGGAATCCGGCTGTGCCCTCAAAGGGCGCTTCCGCAATCCATTTGCCGCGTTCAAGCATTCCAAGCTTATCGGCATCAGTTATTATGCAGCCATTATGCTCACAAATATAATGCGCGGTTTCCGCGTAATGCGTGCTTTCGCCAATTAAGGGAAGATTGCTTTCCCATTTTATTTGCTGCCATTTCAGCGTTTGATATTCGCCACAATGCTGGCAAGGAACATGATAGCGGCGCTTGTCGCTTTGCTCGAATGCCGCCTCAATCCGGCTTGCCCCTTTGATTGTCGGGGTAGAAGTTAAAACAAGTTTTCGATTCCAAAAAGTCGTCGTCCGTTTTTTAGCCAAGCTTATCGGATCGCCTTCCGTTCCGGCCGAAACCGGATAGCGATCAACTTCGTCGCATAGCACTAGCCTAATCGGGCGGCTGGCAAGCGAGGCCGGAGAATTCGCCCCGGCCATTGTAATATGCCCGCCGGGAAATCTCTTATGCAAAAGCGTATTGCCGCTATCGCGCGAGCGCGGGTCTTTTACCAAGCCATGCAATACTTCGGTATCGCGCAGCATCGGCGCGAAGCGATCCTTGCTCCAAGCTTCCGCCATTTCTAAAGTCGGCTGCAAAAGTAAAATCGGCGCCGGGTCGAGGTGGATATGAAAACCGACGATATTATTTATAATTTCGGTTTTGCCGACTTGCGCCGACGACATAACAACCACAGTATTTACTTGCGAATCCGAAAGTATATCCATCATCTCGCGCTGATATGGAGCGCGGGAAGTCAGCCATTTGCCATATTCCGCCGAAGCCTCGCTGCTAAGTTGCCGGTACTGATCCGCCCACTGGCTGATTTTCAAGTTTGGCGGCGGCGCCGCCATCTTCGCCGCCTTCTTTAATAAGGCTATTGCTCTCTCCAGGCTCATGGCACGATAACTCTTCTAAGGCTTCATTTACATGGCCTCTCAATACTTCTTCGATTTCCTGATAGGTATTAAGGTTTAGTACCCGGTGGGCGCAGCGCACCGGCAAGCCCATAATTTTTGCCCGGAATGCTGAAACCAGGCCGCCCCAAAGCAATTCCACCTGTTCGGCGGCGATCAATTCGCCGTTCATCGATTTAACTTCAAGCTCGGTTTTATCGGCCTGGGCTTTCAGTAACCGGGTGCGTTCCTTATGAACATCTTGCGGCTCAATATCTTTTCCAGTGGCGCGTTCATGCAAATATTTCGTATATGCGGCGGTGCAGGCTATCAGGTCATATTTTCCCCTAACAGATTTAGGTATTATATCATCTTGCGCTAACTGCTGGACGCGGCGCCCGGTGACATTGAAAGCCTCGGCAAGAATGCCAACAGAAACAAAATAGCTAGACATCTTACCCTCATAACATTCCCTCTATTTCTTGAATCCTTTCCCCAAGCCAGCGCATTACCGGGACAGCCATGCTATTGCCGAGCGCTTTATATCGCGGGCGGTCGGCGGCAAGCTTGCCGCGATATGGAACTTTCGTATAACCATCCGGGAATCCTTGTAGCCTTTCGCATTCAAGCGGAGTAAGGCGGCGAACCGCCATCGGAGTAATAACGGCGGGCTGGTTATCGCCCATTTCATTTCGTAAAGTCGAACAGGTTTCCGATAATCCCGGCCCGGCGTTCCTGGCAATGCTTCCCGGCTCGAAAGCGATATAAGTTTGCTGTTTCATTCCGGGGCTGGCCGCCAAAGTTCCGGTTACATCGCCATGCCCGCCTTCAATTTTTACCGCATTTCCCCATCCTTGCTGAAATGCAATCGCGTGGCTGTTGGAAGCTAAAAGAGTGAATGCGGGATCTCCCGAATTGCCGACACCGAAACCATTACAGGCATCATCATACCTGGTTGCCATTTGCGTATTTATCGGAATAGTCACCAATCCTTTTTCATCGCGGAATCCGCTATGCGCATCGCCATTGCAAGTTAAGGTATCGGTAATTTCCTGGCCGCTATGCGGGTCAGCGCTGCCAGCAAGACAGCCGGTAATTCCTTCCCGCGCTTTTCGGCGCGGAGTAATATCCCGTTGCAGGCTCTCGCGCTCAAATAGTACCGCTGCGGCAGGTCGCCAGTCTCCAAAATATCCGATAACGAACACACGGCGGCGGCGCTGTGGCACTCCGAAATATTGAGCGTCAAGAATCCGGTATGCGATCCCATACCCGCATTCCGCCAAGCCTCCGAGGAAGGTTCCAAACGTCCTTCCTTCGTCAATAGACATAACACCAGGGACATTTTCCCAAACCAGCCATCGGGGGCTTTTTCTTTGAGCAAGCCGTATAAATTCAAGGGTGAGGTTCCCTCTATCGTCAGCAAGTCCTTTGCGAAGTCCCGCGATGCTGAAAGCTTGGCAGGGAGTTCCGCCGACAAGAAGGTCAATTGCTCCATAATCCTTTTTTGTTATTGCGGTAAAATCTCCATGCAGCGGAACATCCGGGTAATGATGTGAAAGAACGGCGCAGGCGAATTTATCTATTTCCGAAAATGCGGTCGGTTCCCAGCCGAGCTTATGCCATGCGACAGTCGCCGCCTCTATGCCGGAACATATTGATAAATACCTTAGAGATTTTTTCTGCATTCATATAATTTTTAGAAATAGTTTCCCGCGCGGCCTGAAACCGCGCGGGATTTAAGCGATAAAAGTTATTGCTTATTGGCCGCCAGCTGAGCCGGTGATAGTTGAACCGCTTCCGGCGGTACTGCTGCCAGTACCGCTAGAGGCCGCGGAAGAAGCGGCTACTGCGGCGGTTGCCGTTGCCTGTGCCGTAGCGGTATCGCCGCTATTAAGCGCCGTTACCGTATCTTGCAGCGCCTTTTGCAGATCGGCCACCTGGCCTTGCAAGTCAGTGACTTGGCTTTGCAGCGGCGCAATGCCGGTAGTTACAGCATCGGTAACTTGCTTGGTTATCGCCGCATCCTCGACGCCGTTATTGGCATGGATGCTTTTTATTTCTTCTTCGATGTTGTTTAGAAAATCAGACATAACTTTCTTTAGCTCCTTAAATGTTGAAGTGATTGACATAATTGCCTCCTTAAAGGCGGTTTAAGTTTTGCCGCTTTTTCCCGGCTGCCAACGCTGCAATAAAAGTTCCCCACGCGATTGCCCGCAGCGTGATTAAGCATTAAGATTGCGTGGGTATTCGGTGATAAAACCGGCGGTGAGCCGGTAATAAATTAGGTGCTGGATAACGATAATTGTTCAGGCAGCGCCCGCGCCTCTATGAACATATCCGGTTGTTTGTAGGCGTCCTCAATCCGCATACAGGCTATATCGAAATATTTCGGCTCTATTTCTATGCCGGTAAATTTCTGGCCGCGCTTGACGCAAGCGACGCCGGTAGTACCCGTTCCCATAAAAGGATCGAGGATAGTTCCGCACGCTTCCGGCAACTGCTGTAAACACCATTGCATAAGAGACAATGGCTTTTCAGTAGGATGTCCGTATGCGTGAAATCCTACTGGATGACTAAACCGCTTGGCTGTTCTGTCTAGATTCGTCCAGGCCATTTCAAAATCGCTCATGGTTTTCACCGCGTTCAATTTATCCCATATCAGCCAGCAGCGGGATGGCGGCAAATGGAAATAATTGCCTCCCCATATTATAAAATGGCTGCCTATATCCTTTAGGGTATTGATTGCTTCTTGAGGCGCGGACTGATCCCACAGCCGCATTTTCGAATATTTATCTTTAGAACCCCATGTGCCGCCTTGCATCCGGTCGCCAAGTCCATAGGGCGGATCGGTAACTACCGCGTCCATTTTACCGATAGAAGGCAATACCTCGCGGCAATCGCTAAGAATTAACCGGCAATCTCCAATTATTTCTTCGCGCATATTGGCTTTTATTTTGAATACAAAAAATAAAAGCCTCGCTTTATCGGCAAGGCTTTTTAGAATCCGGCAAATCGGAAAATAAAGTAAGAGGCTATTTTGTAGTGAGTCGATGCATATAAATTGTCGCGTCATATAACGCCTTGGCATTAGCCAGCAGCGGTTCTATATCCATCAAATGGCCTATAGCTAAATTTTGCTCCCGGTCAAATGCCGCTGCATCAGCCTTTACTACCGCCACCAATGCATTTTCCAATATGCTTTTTATGCAATCAATATTGGTAGGTATCACAAGCTTTCTTGTATCGTTCTCAAATCCTTTTTTCATAAAAAATTCCTTAATGATTTATTAATGATTAGATTGTATCGGGAATACTCGGCTTGATCTGCCCCTTTTCTATAGTTCCGCGATATTTAATAAATTGTGCCTTTATGAGACGAAAATATTTGACTTATTCATAAAAAAAACCGGGCAATTTTGATATTTTCCCCGGTTTTTCGGCTAAGAATTATGCCGCATTTTTCAGTGACTTATCAGGTAATTTTGAGTTTGAATTAGGAAACTTGATAATGTTTCCCCAATCTTGTAAAACTTCAAGAATCCGGTTCGAACTTTTACCTGTACCCTCCACCACCCTACGCCCTGCGGGCTTCGGGTGGCAGGCCACCTTTTGGCCTGACGGCCGAAACCGCATCTTGGGCGTGGGAGTGTCGCCCGAAGCTCCTCTTGGAGCGTAGGGGGACTAGAGTAACATATGTGGTACGTTTACTTTCTTGAACTGGGCAACGGTGATATTTACGTTGGATGAACCTATACACCAGGGCCCACCACGCTTCGCCCTTACGGGCTACGCGTGGCGTAGCCACGGAGGAGACCGTTGGCCGGAAGCAATGCCCGGCATAGCCCCGGCGTAGCTCAAAGAGCGAAGCGGGGTGACACGACGGGCTGATGAGATTATCTTAATTATGAGACTGGCCGCTAATTAGGGTAGGTTCTCCTATAATATATAAATCCCTATAAGACTGAATTACATCCGCCATCTCTTTTAGAATACCGGTTTTTACTATTCTTCTGCATATTTGCCTTCCTATATCACCGCTAGCATTTCTGAAGTTTTCTGCAACGGCAATGTCACGATAAAATGAGAACCCTTATCAGGCCAGCTTTTTACGGCGATTTCGCCATACATCAAATGCGCAAGATCCTGGCTGATGGATAGCCCGAGCCCCGAGCCGCCATAATTTTGACTGATGTTGGAATTTGCCTGCTCATACTTGTCGAAAATCTTTTTCTGCTGCCCCGGGCTGATCCCTATGCCGGTATCTTCTACCGTAATACATAGTTGATCGTTCCCATTCATATCAATTTTTGCATCCAGATAGAGCGCTATATGCCCTTTTTCCGTGAACTTTATGGCATTACCCAGGAGATTTAGCAGAATCTGGCGTATCCTTAGCGGGTCGCCGATATATTGCGCGGGAAATCCATCCTCAATATGCACATATAACTGCAAGCCTTTTTTGAAAGCTTTGCCTGCTATAATACGCACCGCTTCCAGCGCCACCTTGGCCGGATCGAAATCTATATGTTCTATTTTGACCTTGCCTGCCTCCATTCTCGAGGAATCAAGTATGTTTTTCATGAGTCCCATCAGCATATTTGAGCTATTACGCAGCATTTCAGCGCATTCCTTTTTCTTTTGCGTGGTACATTCTGGATCAGAAAGAATATGGGAGAGGCCAATAATGGCAGCTAATGGAGTACCGATCTCGTGGCACATAATGGCTAGATAATCCGCATCTCTAAATCTTGAGCGCGGCGTTTCCGTAGTAAAAATACCTGGAAACAGATTGATTTGAGCGGCTGAACCCATAAATCTCTCCTCTAAAAGCTTGGTTGCATACTTTAGGTTGATGATTAATTGCATAAGCCAATCAGATATGTTTTGACCTGAATCAAAAAGTTATAAAAAAACTATAAATTTGACTTAGGTCAAATTATTCAAGTCAGAGAAGTTGTAGGGTGCGGAGAATTTACCAACCTAGGATTGAAAAAAATGGCAAATATTCTGCACGTAGAGGACGATCCATCAATTCGCATGCTATTTGGCCTCCAATTTGGGCGAGACCATAATATAACCGCAGTTGCAAGCATGGCTGAAGCGATGGAGAAGCTTGCCACGATGAAATTTGACCTGGTCGTTGCCGATTATAAGTTGGGTATCACAGAACCAACCGGCGCAGACTTGGCGGATGACATGAAGCGAAAACTGGATGCCACGCCGATGATATTATTGACCGGCGACTCTTCTAAGATGCAGCAAGAATTTAGGGCAAAGCATACCGCGATAAAAGAAATCGTGGACAAGCCGCCAAGTATAGCCGGTCTAAAAGCGACAATAAACGATGTCATAGCCAAGTCTTTGGCACTCGAGGCAAAAAGAATTACAGAAGTAGACGAAGCGGCACGTAAAGATATTGAATTGTTATGTGAGCAGATATCTCGTGGCGAATTCCCGGATGGCGTGCATACCCGGAGAATGGTAGAGGTGGTTCGGGCCGCATCACTGGAACATCCGGACGATAATCTTCACACTTCAGCCAATAGAGTAAAAATGGCCGATAAGGTTGCCGAGATTATCGAGGGAAATCCGAGCCTGTGCGCTGCCATTGAACATTTTTTTACGCGTATTGAAAAACACTCCCCTGAAACTTATGCGCATATAAACAACTCAACGGAACTGCTTGCTCAAATAGTGGCTACAACGCTTATGCCTCCCAATAACGTTGGTGTCGGTGCAGGATACACAAGGGATGTGGAACAAGGCGCGGCATTATGTATCGCAGTCATGCTGCATGATTATGGCAAGCTGTATATACCCGAAGATATACTGCATTACCCCGATAGGCTTGATGGCGCTAAAAAAACCATTGTGAAGAATCATGTCATCTATTCAACGCAAATGATAGATGCGTTGGGATTGCCTGACTCCTTGAAAGACATAGGCAAGATTATTGCTACACACCATGAAAATCTCGATGGCACTGGATACCCTAAAGGAGCTAGAAAGGGAAGAAACGCAGACAAGGAAGAAGACCTGCCATATATTACGCATATTCATCCCATTATAGATCGATTTAAAGCAATGACCAGTAAGCGCAGTTACCGCCCTAATCCTATGTCACTAGAGACGGCAACAAGCATTATGGAGGATGAAGCAAAGGCCGGGATGATTAGCGGGAAATTGCTGGAACGTTTTATGCCCTTGATGTGGGAGTTCAGAGGAAGGGAATATATTGCACCTTCAGGTAAAGAAATAACAGGGAATAGCCGATGATTATTATGCTAGGTCAAAAATCCATAAAGTAAAGCGCATTTGATTTAAATCAAAAAATTAGGGCAAAAATGTGCTATTGTGTACGGGAATTTTATTAACTGGATTAGATGTTTATGATGGCAATAAAAGAACAGAAACATGATTCAAAGCAGTGTACATCGCTGGCTTTTTTTAAGGGTGTCACGCTATTTGCCAATCTGCTCCAGGAAGATGTGGCGCGTTTTGCCGATGCGGCTAAAATAAAAAGTTATAAGAAAGGAAGTTTCCTCTATCTGGAGGGTGAAGAAGCGGATTTCTTCTATGTTATTTGCAGCGGCTGGCTGAAGCTATTTCATACAACCGAAGATGGCGAAGAAGTGAACCTGGCGATGATTACGAGAGATAGCATTACGGGCGAGAATGCCATTTTCGAGCAGGGGCGCTTCACCAGCAGCGCCCAGGTGGCGGAAGATGCGCAAATCTTAAGTATTCCGTATGTTTTGCTGAAAGAGCAGCTACTTGTGAATCCCAAGCTGGCATTCAATATGCTGACTTCCATGGTGCAATATCAACGCCGCCATGAATTGCAGCTGGAGCAATATCTTCTTTATAGCGCTCCTCAACGTATCGGATGCTTCCTGCTCGGACTTTGCCCCACACTGGAACAAAAAGACGGTGTTACGCTTAATCTTCCGTATGATAAAACCCTAATCGCCTCTACCCTTGGCATGAAAGGAGCAACGTTCTCCCGCGCGCTTAATATATTGCGTGAAGAAACCGGCATACATATCACTGGGACGCGGGTGACTATTGCTTCCATGGAGCGTCTTCTCAATTTCGTGAATGGCTGCTATTCGCATACTAATATGCAAAAGGTTTTATAACAGGGGGGCCGAAATGGGAATAACTCAGGTTGTAATTGCTCCGGACGAAGAACCCATATCAGAAAAACCGCGTAAATACCGCGCTCTCATTGTAGAAGATAATGAAGCCTTGGCAAAAACCATGATGTGGACATTGGAAATGCTGGGAGCTACGGCGGAGATGGCCCATGATGGGCAAACCGCCATTGAATTAGCTAAATCATTTCACCCTGATATAGTATTCCTTGATATCGGGTTGCCGGGAATGAACGGCTATGAAATATGCGAGGCTATGCGTAAGGAACCCGCTCTTCAAAATACTGTTTTCGTAGCGCAAACCGGATGGGGGAAAAAGGAACATCGCGAGCGTTCCAAGCAAGCCGGCTTCGATTATCATTTAGTTAAACCGGTGGATATGGAAGTGCTTAAGAATATTCTTTTGGTATTGGATAAAGTTAGTCTCTAAAATCCCTGCCTGTCCCTTGGAAAGCGCACGGTAAAAGTCGTGCCGGTATCTTCAGACGATGTCACATCAATTTTTCCGCCATGAGAATCAATGATCTCTTTGGTAATATAAAGCCCGAGGCCAAGATTAACTGCTTCCGGATGGTCGCCTTCATCAGTCACTGCACGGGTTAAGGAATCGAATATTGTTCCGATTTTTTCCGGATGAATCGGCAAGCCTTGGTTATGCACGGATAATATTACTTCTTCGGGCCTACCTTTGATAGTTACGGCAATAGGTGAATCCTTGAAGCTATATTGTATAGCATTGCCAATCAGGTTAGAGAAAACCTGCCCGATACGGGCTTTGTCCCATTCGCCTTTCACATCTCCAGACACTTCTAGAACGATAGAGCGCGTTGGATTGGCAACCCGCATTTCATCAACGAGTTGCTTAGCTACGAAACCCATATCCATAGGAGTCCTGATAACGGGAAGCCCGGAACCGAACCTGGCACGGGTTACATCAAGGAGATCGTTAATTATTGCGGTAATACGTGATGCGCTGTCAAAAATCTGTTTTGTCAGCAAAGTTTGCCGTTCGCCAAGGCCGCCCATATTAAGTATTAGCTGAGAGGACATCGATATAGCGCCAAGCGGAGTGCGGAGGTCATGGCTTAATATGCCCATAAGCAGATCTTTGGAGTAACTGACTTTTTTTGTGTAATGGCTGACCGATTCCGCCAATTCCTGGTCAATGGATTCGTTGAACCTGGTTAAATCTATTACATCTGTATTATTCATTTCCGTGTGAGCGCTCCATAACTTAATCACACTGGCGCGTAGGGCGCGATATTCCGAAACCATCTGGTCAATATCAAAGCCACCCGCTAAGCGCAAGGCTGCATGAGTTTCTGCAGCTGTAGTGATGGAACTTCTCTCTTTTCCTCCTTGCGATTTCTCTATTTGCTCAAAACCGGTTTCAGGGGACTTTATGTCACTCACTATGAAATCGAGTATTTCCTGGATATGGTCACGCAGCGCCAGCGGTGTCATATCATTGGCGGCTGGCGTTAATGTCCGCGCGAATGTTGCCCATTCACTTACTATTTGCTCTGTGTTTTCATGAATGAAATCGGCCAGTCTCACTCTGTTTTCTTGCCCATGCAATAGCGAGATTGATTTATTCATGGATGCCCCCCTAAGACGGGTTTCAGCCATCCCCATTCAAGCTTCGCCGGATTCTCGATATAATCTTGCGGATTATCGACCACGCGTTTTAAATATTGATAAGTAAATGGCCAGGCTTCCTCAGGCGGGAGCGCTTTCTTTTCCACGATTTCGATTTTCATATCTTTTGTAAGGCGCAGCATAAAAGCGGCTTTTGGCCGATCGTCATAAACGATTGCCTCAACTTTCATTTCGTCTTTCATCGCCCTTACTTGAGCACCCCATATTTCCGTATAGGGGAATTTGTCTTTGTTCTGCTCGATAGCCCGGTTGCATATCTCTAGATATTGCTGGAATACCTTTTCATATTCATGAGCGTCTTTAATTTGTTGTGCCGGTTCCATAATAGCTATCCTAGAAAAAATCATTTCTTTACTTATAGCACCAGCAGCAATCCATAATTTGATTTACATCAAAACTAAGGCGTTTCTGTGAATTTTTAAATGCGGCCGGTAAGTAGTAAAATGAGTAGGATTATAACAACCAGTCCCAAACCGCCGCTTGGATAATATCCCCAGTTCTGGCTATGAGGCCATGTTGGTAATGCTCCTACTAAAAAGAGCACCAGAATTATCAATAATATTGTTGAGATGGACATAAAAATTTCCTTTAAGCATAAGCGACCGGCGAAGAAATTCCGCCAGCCGCTTCCTGTTTGTTAGATTATGCAGCTTTGGTAGTGCTGCCGCCGCTGCAAGCTTCTTCAAAAGCCTTGATCTTCTTTTCAGCATCTTCTTTGGCAAGGCCATAATGTTCCTTCAGCTTGCCTAAGAATTGTTCACGCTGGCCATCATATAGTTTGATGTCGTTATCGGTAAGCTTGCCCCAAGTTTCTTTCATCTTACCTTTGATTTGCTCGAATTTACCGTCTGCTTGTTCCTTATTCATATAATTATCCTTTTGTTGTTGTTAACGTCCGCTGACCCTAAGCTTATTGTTATAAGGGAAGTATGCGGTTCTTATTATTTATCGGCGTTATCTAAATTAATGCCGGTGTTCTTCTCCGCCTGGCCTTTCAATTATCACCCTTCCTTCGCGTCCTTCGCGTGGGCGCTCCTCTTCGAATATACAGCTAGACAGGGCATTACAGAGCATCACGCTACCCAAGAATATTATAACTTTTTTCATATTGATCCTTACATTGATAGAGGTTTATTTACTGGGACTTTTTCGCCGCTTGAATTGATTTTATATATTTGGGCATTAACGCCATTCACGCCGACATCCCGGCCGGTTTTGGCATAGATTACCCTGCGGATATTATCATCCGATAAGTTTTCTTTGCCGACATATATGGCATCCATATTTGCTGTATCGACCTTTCCGTCAAGTGAGCTGGTGTGCCCACGCGGGAGATATATGGTGCCGTCAGCGAAATCCACCGCATAAGCGATAACTCCGGGAACGATGAAAAATAAGAGACCGATGCCATCCAAAAGAGCAATCTGGAGATCGACATCACCATCCTTTTGGCCTTTTCTTTCCGGGCGAAATATGGTTCCGCACGCAGTAGTTTCCATCAAAAAAGTGATGATGAACAAAATAAAAACAAAATTCCGCATTTGGTTCTCCTAAAAATAAACTTGTGTAAATATTTGAATTAATCTTGACCCTAAGCTTATTGTTATAAGGAAAGTATGCGGTTCTTATTATTGCCAAGTTTATTTTAATGCGAAACAAATAACCCGCATCGCACCCTTATACCTAACCTGTCACTTAGATTATTACGCCTGCCGTTGGCAGCGTTAACAAAAACAAAAGGAACTTTATGAAACATTCAATAACAGCGGCTCTGGTAATTCTGGCGCTTGGACTTGGCGCATGCACCGGCCCTGCCGGGCCAACGGGAGCTACTGGTAATCAAGGTAACACCGGATATACCGGAGCAACAGGAAGTCAAGGTAACCAGGGTAACACTGGATATACCGGAGCGACCGGCAATACCGGTGATACGGGAGCCACTGGAAGCCAAGGTAATACCGGAAATACAGGTGATACAGGTGCAACAGGAGCTACTGGAAACCAGGGATCGAAGGGAAATACAGGTGCCAAAGGTAACACTGGGTCTGGCAGAGGCACTACCGTTAACGTTCAGTAATCTTAAACTTAAACCTACTGGGGTGGGTTGTGACACCACCTCAGTAGGCGAGTCCATCGCTATATGCCTAAACAAATGATTGGAAGTTAAAAGGAGACCTAAATTCCTCTCTTTTTTATTTGTCAGTCAGTGCCGGTGAGTTTATCGCCTGTGGAGCTTCCCACCGGAGCACTCCGCATTCCAAATCCCGCATGATTTTTGCTGCACCCCTCACTGATTTATGAGGTTGAATTGTGTAGGGATCGCCTTTTTATTTTTGCGAATCCTTATGGCGAGTGCCGTTGTGCCTGTCGGCATCTTGGCTCTTATCAGGAAAAGGATTGACGGATTTGCCGGGTTTATGGCTAGGTTTATGGTGTGGGCCTCCTGGCCTGGGATGAATAGTGATAGAATCTTCTTCGACTCTAGGATTATTGCGCTCACTGAAAATATTTTCTTTCTTGGGCATAAAATTATGAATCACTCCTATGTATCCGTGTAGAGCCGTTAATGTGAATCCGTTTTTCATCCGCTCCTTTGTCCGGGTTCAGCAAGCCATGCGATTCTGATTTCTTGTTAATTACGTGTTCTTTAGATTGCATGGCCGCCACTTCCGGATTCATCCGGCTTGGATTGGCGTGATGGTTAGCTTCGGCTTTGGTAGATGCTTTATTTGTATCTTTATTATTTTCCATTTTCTTACCTCTTCATATAGAGATAGAATGCCCGGTTCTTTGTAAGGAAGCTATGCGGATTGACGCTCATAACCAGGGGTTTAAGGACTGCCGGGTGCTGTGGGAATAAAAACATCAACCCACTACTCAAGAATCAATGCAATTTGCCTTTATCCTTATAGTGTTCTAATCACGAATTGGCTGGGAAATAGCATTAGCATCTGGCAGCCACGTTAGAGAAGCGGAGCTTCTGCTAACTTTATACAAAAAAAGCGCTCTTTTTAAGGAGCGCCTTTTTTGTATGTTTTGCAGTGGCTTAAACGAAATCAGCGAAATCGCCTGCCGCGAGGGTGATGGTTGGGTTAATGAGGAAGATGGCGGTTAGAGTGCCGGTGCCATCGTTGATAACCAGGAAGGCATCCCCGGCTGCTGTGGTGTGGGTAAATCCGCCAGCATTATCGAGGGCTGCCGCATGAGCGGTGAGCGTTACCAGCTCGACCGAACCTGCTCCGGCATTCGTGCCGCCATTCAATGCCAGGATAGCCGCCATGTTAGAGCCGCCGCCGGCAGTGGTGGAGGCATAAGAAGCCAAAGTATGGTCGGCAATCGGTTGCAGCATGATGGTATCGGCCGTGGCGCCGCCGGCATCGCTGAAGTCGGTGATGACATCTACTTGCGCAACGGTTGGGCTGGTATGCAGGTCGGCGGTCGCGAATTTGGCGACATTCGTGCCGGTGCCAAGCGTTATCTGGTCGAAACCTGGGCCGCCATTTACCGTATCACCGCCGGTGCCGGCGCTGATTATATCATTGCCGGTGCCGCCGATGATGCTGTTATTGCCGGTGGTTGCGGTGATGGTGAGGATACCGGCGGTATTGCCGCTGGCATCGACATTACCGGCTACCAATGTGACGGTTGCATCATGTGTTCCGTTCAGAGTAAGCAGCTGGCCGTTGGTAAGCGCGTTAGCATTAACGGTATCGGCCCCGGAGCCGGTAGCAACGGTGATGGTGGCAACCGCAGCGGTGGTTACGTTGAGCGCGCCGGTAACTGCGGTGGCGGTTAAGTCGCCTTGCAGGCCGGTGACAGTGAAGCCTGCCGCGCCGGTCAAGGTGAGGCCGATGCCATCAGCCAATGTGGTGGCAACTACCGTTACCGTGTCGGTAGCATGAGTATCGGTGATGTTGGTAGCGGCCGAGCCGGTAGTGATAGAGATACCGTTATCAGCGGCATCGCCGGTGGTTACCGTCAATGCGCCGGTAAGGTTGGTGGCCACGATATCGCCGACCAAGCCGGTGACGGTAAGGGCCGAAGCAGAAGAGGCGGCAACGGTAAGCGCGGTATTTTGCGCAAGCGCAGTGGCATCGACGGTGATGGTATCGCTTGCGTGGTTTGCCGTCAGGTTGAATGCGCCTGAACCAGTGGTGATGGAAATGCCGTTATCGGCTGCGTCGGCGGTAGTGATGGTGAGGACGCCGGTGCCGCTGCTATCTACGACATCGCCAACCAGGTTGGTTATGGTATAAGCATCGCTGCCCGATAAAGTGAGAGCAGTATTTTGCGCGAGGGTAGTGGCATCGACGGTAATTACGTCACTGCCGCCGGAACCCGTAAGGCTGGTAGCACCAGCACCGAGGGTAACCGATATACCATTATCAGCGGCGTTGCCGAAGGTTACGTTAAGCGTGCCGGTGCCTGCCGAATCAACAATATCCCCAACCAAGCCGGTAACAACGAATGCATCGCTGCCTGATAAAGTGAGCGCGGTGTTCTGGGCGATTAAAGTGGCATCGATGGTAGCAACATCGCTGGCTCCCGAGCCGGCAACGGTGGTTGCGGCAGTGCCGGTGGTGATGGAGATGGCGTTACTGGTAGCGTTGCCCAAAGTTAAGTTGAGGGTGCCGGTGCCTGCCGAATCATTAACAGTGCCTTTATCGCCGGTTACGACATAAACATCCGAGCCGGACAGGGTTAAGGTTGCGCTTTCGCCGAGTGCGGTCGCCGTAGCGGTGATGGTATCGCTGGCGCCGGAGCCGGTGAGGCTGGTGGAGCCGGAGCCGGTGGTAATGGAAATGCCGTTATCGGCAGCGTTTCCGGCGGTTATATTAAGGCTGCCGGTAGTAGCCGAAGCAACCACGTCGCCAACCAAGCCGGTAACAATGAATGTATCGCTGCCAGACAATGTTAGGTTGGTGTTTTGCGCAAGCGAGCTGGCATCGATGGTAGCAACATCGTTAGTACCGGAGCCGGTGACGCTGGTTGCAGCGGCGCCGGTGGTGATGCTGACGGAGTTATCGACCAAATCTCCCAAAGTTAGGTTTACCGTGCCGCTGGTTGTAATAACCACATCGCCTTTATCGCCGGTTACAACATAAACATCAGTGCCAGCCAGGGTTAAGGTTGCGCTATCGCCTATGGCGGAGGCATTAGCGGTGATGGTGTCGCTGGCGCCAGAACCGGTAAGGGTGGTGGAACCGGTGCCGACGGTGATGGATATTCCATCATCGGCGGCATTCCCCGCCGTTACATTGAGGGTGCCGGTTAGGCCGGTGGCGGAAATATCGCCAACTAAGCCGGTTACCACTTCCCCTGAAGGACCACTTAAGGTTAGCAAAGTATTTTGCGCAAGCGTGGTAGCGGTAATTGTTACCGTATCGCTGACACCAGTGCCGGTTACCGTGGTTGCGCCGGAGCCGGTGGTGATGGCAATTCCGTTATCGGGCGCATCGGTGGTGGTGATGTTAAGGGTGCCGCTTAAGTTGGTAGCCACGACATTGCCGACCAGGTTGGTTACAACGAGGTTCGAAGCGCTGGCGGCGGCAACGGTAAGCGCGGTATTTTGCGCAAGTGCGGTGGCTTCCACGGATATCGTGTCGCTGGCATTATTTGCCGTAAGGTTCACTGCGCCAACGCCGGTTACTATGCTGATGCCGTTATCGACTGCGTTGCCGGTGGTGACGGTGAGGGTTCCGGTATTGCCCGAGGCCACGATATCCCCGGTAAGGCCGGTTACCGTGTAATTGGTAGCCGAATTGAGGCTAAGTGTGGTGTTTTCGGCAAGGGTGGTGGCAACGACGTTAGCGTTTACGGCCGAGCCGGCAACCGAGGTTGCGGTTGCGCCGGTGGTTATGGTCGGCGTGCCGGCGGAATTGGTGGTCACTGAAAGTGTGCCGCCGGTCATGGCGGAGGAATTAACGTTGATAGTGGTGCCAGGGGTATAAGTGCCGGCGCCGCCTGTTAAATCAACAACGTTTCCGGCATCTAGAACCGGGTTGCTGGAAGCGGTTAAATCAGCGGTAACATTTCCATGGGAAGCGTTAGCGAGAGTGAGGGTGGCATTGCCGCCGGCTACGGTTCCGGTAACAAGAGTTATAGGAGTGCTGATGACTCCGCCGCCACCGCCTCCTCCACCGCTGCCGCCAGAGCCACCTCCGGAACCACCGCCTGAACCGCCGCTATTGGCGGTATCATTACTGGCAGCTGCGCTTGCTGTTACTGTAGTGCGCGCTGCTATGGCGGAACTACCGGCATCGACTAGCACATCAACCGGATGCGCTGCGGCCGTACCTATGAGATCCGCCAGTTTATCGAAATTTCCCGCGGCGAGAAGCGCGGCAGCATGGGCGTCATCGGCGAAAAATGTTGCGAGGTCGAAATGGCCGTTAGGATTGCGATCTTCTCTTATTCCGAATTGCAGAAAGTGCAGCAGCGGGTCCATGCCGGAAGCGGCGACATCCGGGTTCTGCGCCAGATAATATTTAGCATTGAAGAATGCATCCGGGTTGCGGCCTTCTTTATAGCCGTTGGTTATATAATGCTGAAATGGGTCGATGCCGGCAGCTGCGACATCTGGATTCTGGGAAAGATAATATGCTGGGTCGAAAAAGGCATTGGGCGCGCGGTGTTCGCTGGCGCCATTATGATTATAATGATCAAGCGGATTAATACCGGCAGCGGCGACATCGGGATTTTGTGCGAGGTAAAATGCACTTTGGAAATAAGGGCTTGGGTCGCGGCCTTCTTTATAACCATATTGCTCGTAATGCTGTAGAGGATCAATGCCGGCAGCGGCGACATCCGGGTTTTGTTGAAGATAGTAAGCAGCATCGAACGAAATGGACATAAAACCTCACTGGTAAAAAAATGTTAAGCGGTTAAAAAAGGCGACGGCAATTATATTTAAGTAATCACTGACGAAACAACCTGAATGTATATTCAGATTCTAACCTGGCAAATGGCCAAGTAAAAAAACAAATAATTTAAGGAACCTACTAAAGCGAAAAAATAATTGCAAGCAGTAAAGCGCTTATGCCGCGACTAAAATTTTCTTTGAGCTTTTTATGTTTATCGAAGGAATTTTTAAAATACCTATTGAATTTTTATTTTTCAATTACTGATCGGATGGGAAGCGGGCAGATTATTCAAGTTCCCATTTTCCGGATTATCTCGCTGGTGCTTTGGCCTGCGGAGATTTTGGCGAGAAGAACTTTTCCGCCATAGGATTGCACGATATTAGCCCCTACAACTTTATCGATGGTGTAATCCGCGCCTTTCACCAGCAAATCAGGGCGGAGGGCCTCTATCAGCTTTAGCGGCGTATCTTCGGTGAAAACTACCACCATATCCACCGGCTCCAGCGAGGCAATCACCATTGCGCGGGAAATTTCATTTTGCACGGGCCGGGTTTCACCCTTCAATCGTTTGACCGATGAATCACTATTTATGGCGACGACCAGCTTGTCGCAAGCGCCGCGCGCCTGGGCCAAAAGCGAGACATGGCCGGGATGAATCAGGTCGAAACAGCCATTGGTGAAACCGATGCGATAGCCGGAATCGCGCCAGCGGGCGATTTTTATTTGCGCCTCGCTTAAAGGGAGAATTTTTCCGGTATTGGCCACCAGGTTTTGCGAAAGGATGGCCGTTTTCAAATCGGATTTGGTGACGATTGAAGTTCCAAGCCGCCCAACGACTATGCCGCCGGCAAGATTGGCTAGCCGCGCGGAATCCTCCAGGCCAGCCTCACCCGCCAGCGCCACGGCCAGCGCCGCAACCACCGTATCTCCTGCGCCGGAGACATCATATACTTCGCGCGTTTCGGAAGGAAAATTTGCAACCGTGTTTTTGCCGACAAGCGTCATGCCTTCTTTCCCGCGCGTAACTAAAATATTCGCGAAGCCGAATTTTTTCATCAAATTCCGGCAGGCGGCAATCAACTCTTGTTCATCCTCGATATCCTGTTTCCAGGCGGCTTTCAGCTCAGCTAAATTCGGGGTGATGATATTCGCGCCCGCATAAAGCGCAAAATCCGGCGATTTCGGATCGACGATAACGACTTTATTTAATTTTTTTGCCGTTTCTATCGTGGCGGCGATAATTTTTTCCGTTAGCGCGCCCTTGGCGTAATCGGAAAGGATAATCACTTCGTAGCCAGGAATGGTGGATTCGAGGAGCTGGATGATTTTCTCCTCCACTGCGCCGGAGATTTTTTTGGCGGTTTCATGGTCGGCGCGCAGCAATTGCTGGTTTCCGGCGATGTAGCGGATTTTTTTGCTGGAAACCCGGCCCTTTTCAATTTGCATATAGGCTTCGAGGTTTTCCACCTCGCCGACCATGCGGATTAATTTTTTGCCCGAATCGTCATCGCCCGCCACTGCGATAAACCCGGCTTTACCGCCGAGCGCGACGATATTGCGAATAACATTCCCCGCCCCGCCAAGCATCATTTTTTCATGATTGATATTAAAAACCGGCACCGGCGC
>Ga0206823_1030_pt1 | contig 42218 bp, 36 predicted proteins | sample Alteio_BWOrgCont_81_FD_152868 | JGI IMG/M metagenome (GOLD analysis project Ga0206823, IMG submission 152868) | Enriched cells from forest soil in Barre Woods Harvard Forest LTER site, Petersham, Massachusetts, United States -... | ecosystem: Environmental > Terrestrial > Soil > Temperate forest >...
TAAAAGAGACTGCAAAAGATGCAAGAATGTTTCAGGCGATGGCAGAGAAAGAAAAACGAGGTGAGCCACTTACCAATGAAGAATATGAGCGTATACTTTACGTTGGAAGAGATGCAGAACATTATTTTTTAATTTTTGAAAGTCTTACCAATAAAGATTATGGCCTTGCAACACCGGACCCTATTGCTAAAATTGCAGATGTTTCAGGTGACCAGGGCAATTACCTTATGGCCGCTGTGGGTAATGCCATGGAGTGGGATAACATAGTCCCTTTTTGGGGACGGCACGAGATTGTTAAAGGCTCCATATATTCCTATTATGAGTTTCCATCAGAACAATTATTGAATGATAAAGAATGGCAGGAAAAAGTCAGCACACAAGAATACCCATCATGGATAAAGCCCTATATAACAAAACAAAGTGTGAACTATCCCGCAATTACTGGATATTAATCATTCTTCTTTCTGCAGTAGTTTTCCAGGGATGCCGGGAAAAACCTAAGGAAATTAAAATTCTCTTTACAGGGGATATTCTTCTCGCCCGGAATGTTGAAGTTGAAATAAAAAGCCGGAGGCAATTTCCATGGACTAATATGGAGTCGCTATTTAAATCGGAAGACTTGGTAATGGGTAATTTGGAAGGAGCCGTTGGAAAACCGGATAATAAGCTTATCTCCGATTCTGCTGCTCCCATTTTTAAGGTGCCAAAATCAAACATAACATTACTTTCACAAGCCGGATTCAAAATTATTTCTGTTGAAAACAACCATAGTCTTGATAATGGTGATAGCGGGAAAACAGAAACTATTAATGAACTTATAAAAACAAATATATCGCCTGTATTCAAAGATAATTCACCACAGTTCTTCACTATCCGTGGCGTAACAGTTGCCATTGTAGCAATTAACCTAATTCCTTCTCATGATAAAACTTGCCAGCAAATTCCTTCTATTGAAATAAGGCAAAAGCTGCGTGTCGCTAAAAACCTATCAAACATGGTTATTGTTTTTATTCATTGGGGTAGTGAATTATTTGAATGGCCCAACCAAAATCAACGGAATGCAGCTAAGTGGCTAATAGAAAATGGGGCAGACCTTATAATAGGTTGCCATCCCCATGTTATACAGCAGCCTGAAATGATAGATGGAAAACCTGTATTTTTCTCATTAGGAAATCATTTATTCGACCAAAAAGATCCTGTCACTAAGGAGGGCTTAATGATTCAGTGCAGCATAAACAATGGCAGCTTCGAATGCAAAGGAATACTTACCCATACCGGAAGAAATTCATTCTTTCCGGAAGTTATAGGGGATACCGATTATAGTTTCCCATCCGTCCCATTGCACAATACCCTGAATATTTCAGGTATAACCTTACGACAAGTTTTAACGGATGAAAAAGGGAGGATAATTATTGAGGCATCGAGCAATGGTAAAACTCTGTGGCAAACACTACCAATGGATATAATTTCAATATCAAAAGGAAAACTCGATGGAAAGAATGAATACTTATTCACCTTAGAAAGGCATTTTTCAAATATGGATGATGATATTGGAATAAGGCCTTATGTGTATAGTGTTACCAAAACAGGGCTAATATCACGATGGAGGGGTTCAGCGCTTGCCTGGCCTTTATTGGATGCAGACGTTTTACCTGGCAATAATCAAATTCTTTGCGCCCTGCATCGCGGAGATTCATTTATCAATTTGAACCCCAATACAAATAAAACACATATAGCTGCCTACAAATGGGATGGGTTCGGATTTAAAGGGGATGACGACTCTTCTGCATATCTAAGTTGTGAAAAGTATTATAATTTAAAATAAATAAACCAAACCCTAATAAAGACCCTTTATCACTTTCTGCGAAGAAATAGGCAAACTTCAAACCTTATAAGGGATTTTATATGTAGAAGCCTTGAGTTTATGGTACGACAAGGGTTGGCTTTTCTGATTTTATTGTCTTCACACCCATGATGAGGAGATACAGTACCATCGATATTTCTGCAATTGCTGAGGGGATAACAACGAAGGCATGAATCTTTTGTCCAAAGTCTGGAACTAGGAATGCAGCAAATAAATCTATGAGATAGCAGATACCACCTGCAATGAGTATACCGCCAAGCCACTTCGGGAACATTTCTGATTTGTAAATAAGATAGCCTAATGGTATCAGCCATAACCCAAAAAATAGGTAGTGTCTCAACTATATAACATGGCAAAGGAAAAAACAAAACCAGACCAAGATAAACTTGCAGAAAAGGAAATCAAGAAAATCCAAGATGCCTAAGAAAGACAGGGGTTAATATGGGAAGCTGATGCCCTTATGCCTCAGATGCCAGTAGATAAAGAACTTGAAATAATTGAACTGCGAAACAATACAAAAGTTACTTTAAAGCAGGTAAAGGACTTATTGGGTGAAGCGGTAGCAGATTATTTACCAGTCTTTCCTAATACCAATCCATTTTTTAAACTCATGTTCAAACTCAATAAATGGGATGGAGACCCAACCGCCTTTGTAAAACCTGTTCCTTGTGCAATCTACATAAAACGTTATATCTATGGGAGATTTGACCCTGAATTATTGCCTACATTACTTAAACAAACCAATCCATTAATAAGCGGACATATAAGGAAGTATAAACTTTTTCAGTTTTTAAATGAAGATGGAAGAGCCTTATTAGAGACCTATGTTGACGATGCTGTTAATGTAATGAAAGATTCTATCAACTGGTTTGATTTTGAAGATAAATATACTAAAAAGTATAATTTAATTGTGCAATTAAGATGTATGGAAGCCAAGTAAAATTACTTCTTTGCCCATCTTTTTTTAGCCGCCTTTTTAGCAATAGATTTGCGTTTCTTAGCAGATAGCTTTTCGGCTCTTGCCTTACCACCTTTTAAGCCACCTAATCTCCCTATTTTAACTCTTTTTGGACTTTTGCCCTCGTCAGGATTAGGCTCTATTACCTCTCCAGTTAAAAGTTCTACAATATATTTAGCCCTTTGATTTGTATCTTTGGGACGTTTAGGATTTCGCATGGGTGCAAATATAAGCACCCTTTGCATATAAGGATAAAGGTTAAATTTCAAACTGAGACACTACCAAAAAATATCTGTGCAATTAGAGTTCCATAGTGTTGGATATCGAGCAAGAGTAGAACGATAGCATTGGAGCCCGCTATACCCAAGGCGCTGGCGTAGGAACTGTCAGTTGCAACCCGCATGGCTTCAAATTGGAATACAGCATTAAGACAAATAATTCCGGTAGCAAGCGCCACAAGGGTTAGCATGGCCCTTGCCACACTCTTATTCACGTGCTGAAGCAAGTTGTAGAGCAACATGGCTACGAAGACAAAAAATGTTCCATCTAACAGGTGCGCGACAACGCTCAGGCGAACAAGCTCTGAATTAGAAACAACATTACCGGCTGTGGCTAGCATATTACCGGCAACATACATTTTGGGGTCAACAAATCCTTCGGAATAGCCGCCGAAAATACCAACAAGTAGATAGAGAATGCCTGCAATTCTTGCAGTTTTTTTGTTTGTGTCCATTATAGTTGATATTTAAAATTTATAAAAAACCGAAGAACGAACCTCCTCTGTCATTCAAAGGAAAATGGTTGTTTATTCTTTGGGGCTGGCTATTATTGCAAGCAAGAAGTGAAAGTAATCAAATAAAACTAATAAAGAAAGAATCGTTGAATCCGAGAAGAAAAACTAAGGTATCTATTAATATTTTCTTCTTATAAAGATGATGGCTAATTTATATTATTTAATGAAAGATTATTATATATTTGTGTTTGTTGTTTAACCTTTTAGCTTTAGTATATGAGAAAAATAATTGTCTTATCATTTATCACTATTGATGGAGTAATGCAAGCTCCCGGTGGACCTAAGGAAGATACATCAGGCGGCTTCAAATATGGCGGGTGGACTGCACCTCATCAGGATAAAGCTTCCGGTAAGATGATGCAAAAACAGATGAAACCTGCAGATCTTCTTTTGGGCAGAAAAACATTTGACATTTTTGCCCACTACTGGCCAGAACATGCAGACTTTTGGCCAGGTATCAATGATGTCACAAAATACGTCATGTCCAAGACCATGAAAAAATCAGATTGGGAAAACTCCGTTTTCCTCAAAAGCCTGGCAGATATCAAAAAGCTCAAAAATTCAAAAGGTTCTGACATTAAAGTTTGGGGCAGTGCTGAGCTTATTCAGTTGCTGCTAAAAAATGATTTAGTGGACGAACTTTGGCTCAATATTTTCCCGTTGACTCTTGGTAAAGGGAAAAAGTTGTTTGACAAAGGCACGATTCCGGCAGCATTTAAATTAACAGAGAGTTTGGTTACACCAAGCGGAATGATTTTTGCCAATTACAAGCGATCCGGAAAAGTAAAGACAGGTACTATGGGAGCTTAAGATTTAAATACAAAATATGAGAAAACTGATTGCAGCAATCAATATGACCCTTGACGGGTTTTGCGACCACACGGCAGTGATTCCAGATGATGAACTACATCAACATTATAATGACCTATTAAGTAATGCAGACACCCTTTTATACGGAAGGATAACGTATCAACTGATGGAAAGTTATTGGCCAACGATAGTAAAAAGCCCTACCGGTAACAAACCAACGGATGAATTTGCAGTACTAATAGACAATATTTCAAAGATTGTTTTTTCCCGCACGCTTCAACATGTTGATTGGAAAAATACAAAATTGAAAAAGGAAGTCATTAAAGAAGAAATTTTAGAACTCAAGCAACAAGCGGGTAAAAACATTTTAGCTGGCAGCCCAAGTTTAATAGTAACCTTAACGCAAATGAACTTAATTGATGAATACCAGCTTTGTGTTCATCCAATTGTTTCAGGAAGCGGCTTGCCATTGTTTAAAAACGTGAAGGATAGGGTTAATCTTAAACTCTTAAAAACAAAAACATTTGGTTCTGGTGCAGTAACTCTTTACTATGAGCCGACAAACCTAAGATAGGTACTATTGGAACTTGAGGCCTCTTATTACTTTCTGCGGAGAGAAGCAGGCCAATTTCGAATCTTATAGGGGATTTTATATGTATAAAAGTCTTTTATAAAGGAGTTATATAAGAATCTATCAATCACGCCTTAACTATAAACACGCAGGACTTACAATCCTGTGTTCAATGCGAACGTGCGAGTTCAAACCGGGCACACATCGATATTGATAATCGGTCAGTTACAACAAGGATGTCGAGAATTCGGTCGAAACACTCTGAAAAGTCGGTCTTCAAGGTGTTGCAGATGGCTTGAAAAATAGTACATGTATCGCAGATATGCTTTCTACTATTTACTATGACGAAAAGCAAAAAGGCACTATGTTTTTGCATAGCGCCTATCAATAAATATATGTTGCCGGTTAATTACTATAGCAATGTTATTAACCAATTAGACTTTAATGTTTATCATGGTTTCCATTATCATGCCCATTGGGTTTTTCTCCAAAAGTTTTTTGAGGTTGTCCCTGATGGTATCCTTTTGGATAGCTTTTCTGATGCTCTTTATAATTTTCATAGGGCCTTTCTCCATGGTAATCCCTAAGGGCAACTTTTTGTCCGCCATAAAGGTCATAATTCTTATATTTATGAGGCAGGTTGGATGAATGAATCCATCTTCCACCTGACATATAAACATAATTGCCATCCGTTACATCATAATATGCCTGTACATCCGGAATATAATAGAACCGTACACCCGCTCCATCGGCCGGCCCCCAAGGCGGTGGATTGCCGACAGTAGCTGTGACTACAACTTGTGCCTGTAATGTTCCGGCAAGAACCAATAATAATCCGCCGAGGATTAATTTTAATTTTTTCATTTTTGTTTTATATTGTGAATAAATTTTCACGACGGCACAAAAGTAGATGCTCTTATGGATACTTGTCTTACACAATGCCGGCAATAAGTTACATAATTCTCTTACTCTGCAAAAATGCACGTTAGGCAAATCAAACATGGTTGCCTTTAATTTAATTTAGGGTGAAAGAATAAAAAAGAAAATCCCCTTATTGTTAAAGGGGTTTAAAGATTGGGATAAAAATTTGCAGAGAGAAGTTTCAAAATATCTAACCAACTAATAAAAGATTTTATTGATTTCTTGGGGTTTGTTAATAGGATACAGTTCTGAAAACTGATCTATAAACCAAATAAGATATAGCAATTATCTTTTATCGCCTTTCTAACTATTGATTATCAGTATAATATAAAGCAGGCCTTGCCTTAACCATTGAATGATACGGTCAGTAACAATCTGATAATATCTTGAGATTTATTACAATTGTAGAGAGAAGGAAAAAGATCTTTATGAGTTAAAGAAAAAGTATGCATTGGGGAAATTTTCGGAGAATGATTCCTTTTACCAACAGTTAAAGCAGGAATTAGAGAAAGAGATAATTAATCTCCAGTCAAAAGCGAACGAAGTTCCAAAAGAAATATCTAACCTAAATAAGGAATTTGACAAGATTGTTCCTCTTCTTACAAGCCTCAGTGAAATGTGGGCTTCTACGGATATAATTACTAAAAAAGAGTTACAATATTTGATTTTTCCCGGAGGTCTGAGATATGACTATCAGAATAGGCAATATCTAACTAAAGATGCAAATAGTTTTTTGGGGTTTTCGGCCTCTTTTTCAAAGGATTATGAAGACAATAAAAAAGGGAGCTGTTTCTCATTCCAGAAAAGTCCTCTTCCTGCGGAGAGGGGGGGATTCGAACCCCCGGTACACTTTTGGGCGTACGACAGTTTAGCAAACTGTTCCTTTCGGCCACTCAGGCACCTCTCCAATCTGTAAAAGTTCAAAGTATAAAGTGTTCGTTGCCTTTATACTTTGGGGGTGCAAAAGTAAAAAAATGTTGCTGACAACAGTAGGTTTCTGTTATATAATAAACCTTTTAAGCCCCTTTAGAGGTTTTGGGCTCACAAATTACTTCGGCGAAGAATGCTTCAATACCCTTGCCTCTGCGTAGAAAATAATTTCCTCGGCAATGTTTTTTAAGTGGTCTCCAATTCTTTCCAGCATCTTCATAATGCTAATTAATGGAACTATTTGCCCAATGCTATCGGGTTTGCTTCGGGTATATTCCTCTGTAATGGTTATAGCTTCCTCGGTAATACTGTCAATAGCCTCATCTCTGATAAGTATGTCGCGCGCAAGCAATGTATCTTCCTTTTCAAATGCCTGCAGCAGGCTTTTATACATTTCAAGCAACATGGTAAAAGCACCTTTTGCATTTACTTTTTCGAGAAGTTCCTGGTCAAAGCCCGGTTTGGTATGCGACATCGTGCGGGCAATATTATCGGCAATATCGCCGATACGTTCCAGGTTGATATTTATTTTAAGTGCGGAGAGGACAAATCTTAAGTCGACTGCTACCGGGGTGAACAAAGCCAAAATAGTTTCGCAACGGCTGTCTATCTGCAATTCCTTTGCATTTACCAGCTTTTCATTCGAGCCAATTTCCTTAATCACTGAAAGATTAGTATCAATCAATGCAGTTTGCGCACGCTCCACTTGTGACAACACAAGGTTATACATTTCTAACATCTCATTTCTGAGGGCATCCATTTCGGCCTGTAGATGTTCCATTTTTGTTTTTTATGCGAAGTTAATATTGTTTACGATTATCCGAACCTTCCGGTTATATAATTCTGTGTTTTTTCGTTTTTAGGATTGGTAAAAACTTTCTTAGTATCGTCATATTCTAATAAGTCGCCCAAATAAAAGAAAGCTGTCATGTCGCTTATTCGGGCTGCCTGTTGCATATTATGGGTTACTATTACCAATGTATAGTTCCCTTTTAATTCATAAAGCAAATCCTCAATTTTAGCAGTAGACAGAGGGTCAAGTGCAGAGGTAGGCTCATCCAATAAAATTACTTCGGGCTTCATAGCCACTGCCCTGGCAAGACAAAGCCTTTGTTGCTGCCCACCGGAAAGAGACGTACCCTTTTTCTTTAAATAATCTTTCACCTCATCCCACAGTGCCACTTTTTTCAGTGCATCCTCTATGATTTCATTTTTTTCCTGGGTTTTCAATTTGATGCCGTTAAGAATAAATCCTGAAATTACATTCTCGGCAATGCTCATGGTAGGAAACGGATTAGGCCGCTGGAACACCATGCCCACCCTGCGGCGCAATGTCATAGCTTCCATTTCATAAACATCTTCATTATGCATAAATATTTTCCCTTCCACTTTTGCTTCGGGTGTCAGTTCATGCAGGCGGTTAATAGCACGTAAAATGGTGGTTTTTCCACAGCCGGAAGGGCCCATGAAGGCAGTTACCTTTTTTTCGGCAATTTCCATATTGATACCCTTGACAACCTTATTGTCTCCAAAAGATATCTGCAGGTTTTCAGTCCTTAGAATTGTACCTTCCATTTGTTTTCAAATAGTTTAATGATAGTGTTCAGTATGATGATAAATACAACTAAAATCAAGGAACCTCCCCAGGCAATACGCTGCCAGTCTTCATAAGGGCTTGAAGCGTATGCAAAAATCACTTTCGGTATGGTATCCACAGGCTTAAAAATGCTAAACACCATAGCAGGGTTTCCAAATGCGGTAAACAATAAGGGAGCTACTTCACCGGCTATACGGGCAACGCCAATAATACATCCGCCTAAAATACCTCCCATCCCGGTAGGTATAAGTATTTTCCTCACGGTATGATAATAGGATGCGCCCAGCCCCAGTGCAGCTTCTTTCAATGTATGTGGAATAAGCAACAGGGTTTCTTCGGTACTTTTTATCACGGGTGGAAGCATCATAATAGCTAACGCAATACTTCCCGAAATGGCTGAAAATCCTCCGAAGGGTTTTACAATCCATACATATATTACAATACCAATTACAATAGATGGAATACCTTGTAATACGTCTACTGCTACTGCAATACGCTCCGCTATTCTTTTTCCCCGGTTATCGGCCTGGTAAATACCAACGGATATCCCCAGGGGAATGGCAATTATGGCAGCGACTACAACCACAATAAGGCTTCCGACAATAGCATTGGCTATTCCACCACCAAATTCGCCCACGGGTTTTGGCCCTTTTGTAAACAAGGCCCAATTAATACTACCTATCCCTTTTTCAAAAAGGTAGAAGAGTATGATAAATACTACTATCAGGCAGCTAAAGGTTAATGCCCACACAAAACCGGAAAATATCCGGTCTTTAATCTGCCTTCTTTTGGTGCCTCTTATGTCGAACGGGGTCATGCGATTGCTCGTTTAATAATTAATCGGCCAATTAGGTTTATAATAGTTGTAACCACGAAGAGTAAGAGCCCTATTTCAATCAGGCTGCTGGTATAAACCTCTCCCACAGCTTCTGTAAATTCATTGGCAATAACGCTTGCCATAGTATAAGAGGGGCTGAATATATTGTGGGGCAACGCAGGGGAATTACCAATTAATATGGTTACTGCCATAGTTTCTCCCAATGCGCGTCCGAGTGACAATAAGAATCCGGCTGAAATTCCGGAAATGTTAGAGGGTATTATTACCTTCGTTATTACTTCGGTGCGGGTGCTTCCAAGGGCATAAGCGGCTTCTTTCAAATTTACAGGGGTCATGCTTATTACCTGCCTTATAAGCGAAACAGAGTAGGGTACAAGCATGATAGATAATACCAGCGATGCGGTGAAAATTCCAACACCGGGTGCCGGAAGATGGAAAGCTAATTCTATTTTACTTACTATGGGTGCAACTGTATATAATCCCCAAAAGCCATATACTACCGAGGGAATGGCAGCAAGCAGGTCTATCACATTCCTGAAAATTCCGGGAATAACCCCTTTGGGGTAATACTCTCCCAGGAATAACGCTGCAGCAATGGAAAATGGGGCAGAAATGATAAGCGATAAAAAAGAAGTTATAAGTGTTCCAACCAAAAATGGATACATCCCATAGTGGTTGTTGACAGGGTCCCAGGTTTTACCCCATAAAAACCCTAAGCCGTTCGCCTTAATGGCAGGCCATGAGGAAACAAACAGCGTAATGAAAAAAAGCAGCAATAGTACCATGGTCCCTAAAGACACAATGGTTAGCCATCGTACAAATATTTTATTTTCTAATATTCTCCAGCGGTTTTTCATTATTCCCGACAGGTACTTTACTTATTAATAATAACATAGGCAAAAAAAGGGAGTGCCCGCCAAATCTCCCCTTTAACCAAAACACAACCTCACTTAGAAAAGAACTTAGCGGGCGCCTGGTGAGATTATTATTTCTATACGTTTAATGAAACAGGTCTATTGCAATATAGGTTGTCCGTCGTAAGTAACAGATTTTAATACACCTTCAGCAGCAGCCACAGCCTTAGGAGGAAGCGGAGCATAATTCAACGGGGTAGCTTGTGCTTGTCCTTCGTGAATCATCCACCACAATTCTTTCACCAGGTTGGTTGCTTTGTCTTTGCTTCTGTTGTTATAGTTCTGTTCTTTGTAAAGCAATATCCAGGTAAAGCTGCTGATAGGATAACCTTGGTCAACATTGGCATTGGTTATGCTAATACGGGTATCAGCAGGAATATCACCATTGGCGCAAAGGCTGGTTGACTGAATAGAAGGCTTAACGTAATTTCCGGCAGCATTTTTAACTTGTGCAAACACCATACTGTTTTGGAGTGCATAGGTTAATTCAATATAACCTATTGTGCCCGGAGTTTGCTTAACAATGCCGGCAACACCTTCGTTACCTTTTCCGCCTAATTCTCCATCGGGCCAGTTAACTGATTTGCCTGTTCCGATTTTAGTTTTCCAATCATCACTAACTTTTGATAAGTAGTCAGTGAAAATAAAGGTAGTTCCGCTTCCATCCGAACGGTGAGCTACGGTAATATCCATGTCAGGAAGGCTTACACCCGGATTTTCAGCAGCAATTTTTTTGTCGTTCCATTTGGTAATGGTCTTCATAAATATCCCGGTAACAACTTCAGGAGTAAATTTTAATTCAGGATTACCCGGAAGGTTGTAAGAAAGAACCACTGCACCTAAGCAGGTAGGAAATTCTACTACTGGAGCAGGGCATTTGCTGTTATCGTCGTCGCTTAAAAATGCATCGGAAGCGCCAAAGTCAACAAGCTTATTCATAAGTTGCTTGATACCGCCTCCTGAACCAATCGACTGGTAGTTGGTTTGAATACCGGATGTTTTTCCGTATTCGCTGAACATTTTGGTATAGATAGGATTGCCAAAGGTAGAGCCCGCACCTAATAATTGTTTATCGGCATCGGCATTGGCATTTTGGTCGGAACTGTTTCCGCCCGAACTGCAAGAAGAAAGGCCTATTGCCAATACTCCTGCAAGAGCTAAGTTTTTGAAGATTGAGTGTTTCATTTTATTTATTTTTAATATTCAGTTAATGTTACTTTTTTAAGCTATGAAAGGGTTAAGAACTTTTTCGCTCCTAACCCTTTCATCATGCTACACGTTTATTAGTTGAATCCGAAAAGGAAGGATATGCGGTAGAACATATAGTTATCACTGGCAAGGTTGTCTGAACCATAACCATTCTTAATTCCATAATACCAAACGTTCGGCATAATGTGAATTTTTTTGTCTTTGGTCGGGGTCCAGTCAAGTCCGAAATTCATAAAGGTTTCTTTGTATGAGTTTCCGTTGCCTGAACTGCTAACATTCGAAAAGAGCTCGGTGAATGTTTCGTTCGCATTATATGAATAGTTGTTGTCAGGTGTATACATATCGTATCTGGCAAAAATATTCAGTGTGCCCGGAATAATAGTTCCGTGAGCAAAGATGGACATGCCTGTTTGAGTAGCATTCACTGTATCGTTTACTCCGGTTCCTTTTTTCCAGGTTTCAAATTCACCATTGGTATAGCTTTGTGTAAACCATTCGAAACCGATACCAAACCATTTTGAATTATAAGCTGCATAAACTTTGTCAGTCATTACGGAGTGTTGGTACCCTTTTGTAGTTCCGTAATAAGTATTACCATAGTTTATGTAGTCAGTATAAAAACCAACTGTCAAAGCAGTGTTGAGTGCATTAACGTAAACATTGGCACGAATCTTCTTAGCATTGTCCGTTGTTTCGTTAAAAGGATTAACTGCAATGGTGGTTTTGGTTGTGGTAGTTGTTGTAACGGTACCGGTAGATACTGAAGTAGAAGTGGAAGTAATAGTAGCTCCGCCCAAGCTGGCAGCTCCGGCAGTTCCGGTAAATCCTGCAACTGGGTTATTTCCTGAATTATCTCCTATCATGGCACTATATCCTATGAAAAGTGGCACGTTGTTTGTGTCTTTTGCATGAGCAGTCCAAAGTCTTCCTTCAAGCGTAAGGCCCATATCCGAAGAACCATCTACACCGTGCATATCCATAATTGTCTTTTCAACCGAACGATAACCTAAGAGAGGCTCGGTGTTGTATGCATTGGCGAAAGAGTTGGTAGCCTGTTGCCCGATTTTCAAATCTGTATTTTTCCAGATGTTTTTCCACTTAACGTACATATATTTTAAATATACAGTCCGGTCATCATTCACGTCTTGGTCGCCTTCATAAGCGAGCAAAGCATAAGCAGAAAAATGCTTATTAATGTTATAATCATAACCTAAATAAGCCCGGCGAATTTCAAATGCATTCGGATGCGTGTTTTGAGCAACCCCGCCTGAAGCTGTACTTGCACCTACTCCCTTGTACTGTTGTTTGGTGCCTCTTCCGGCTGAGTCTCCTGTTGCCATGTATGCATAGTCACCGAAAGCATAGCCCCAAAAGCCACTGGCTCCTGCTGCTTTACCCTCTCCTGGGCTAATCAATGAAATAGCATTTCTTTGCAATCCCAATAAGGAATCTCTTTGATGCTGAGTTTGCTGAGCCTGCATGCTACCTATGGTCAGCAAGGAGCCTGCTAGGGCAAACACAACTTTTGTAAATCTTTTTGTTTTCATTTTTTTTTTGTTAATTGTTAATGTGGTTGCGTGTTTTGACGGGGGCAAAAGTCACAAGTATTCATTAAGCCCAAATAAACTATATGTTAACAAATTGTTACCATATTAACAAATTGTTAAGTCAAGGATAGGTATATAGATTAAACATAATTTTGCCGAAAAATTGGCTTTTTCAGCAACAATCCCACATCATATAAATGAACAATTTAAAGATATTATTAGTTGATGATGAGCCAGATGTGCTCGATTTCCTCACCTTTAACCTTCAAAAAGAAGGCTACGAAGTATTTACGGCTTCTGATGGGGGTGAGGCAGTCCAGATGACAAAAAAGGTTTCGCCAAATTTAATTTTATTAGATGTAATGATGCCTAAGGTGGATGGCATCGAAGCATGTAAAGAAATACGAAACTTACCCGAAGGCAAAGACGCCTTAATAGTATTTCTTACCGCACGCACCGAAGATTACTCGCAAATAGCCGGGTTAGATGCCGGAGCTGATGACTATGTTTCAAAGCCTATTAAGCCGAGGGTACTCATAAGCCGCATAAAAGCATTACTCAGAAGAAGGTTCCAATCCGACGATACTTCCATTTTTGATGTAGGCGGGGGTATTAAAATCAATAAAGAAAATTATTCTGTTAGAGTAGATAATAAGGATGTATCCCTTCCCAAAAAAGAATTTGAACTACTCTATTTACTGGCATCTAAGCCTGGAAAAGTATTTACCCGCGAAGATATTTTGCATAAAATATGGGGTGAAGATGTGGTAGTAGGCGACCGTACTATAGATGTACATATCCGCAAGCTCCGCCAAAAGCTGGGCGATGAAATCATCAAAACCCTGAAAGGCATAGGCTATAAATTCGAGTTTTAGCCTTGTAAAGCCCTTAAAGTTTTTTATCTTATGCCCCTTCAGGCAGCCTAAATTTTTAACATACTTTAATGCTATCCCTCTTGTTTTAGAGCCAGTTTTAGCATAAATTTGAATAGCATAAAGCAAATTCTTATGAGGCGCTACGCTAAATGGAACGGGATATTTTTTAACACGTGCTTTTTCCGTGCTCCACCTCCTGTCACTTAATGATATAAACAAAGTGACTAATAATGCAAATATTTTAAAAATGAAAACGTTCAGGTTTTTTGCAGTAGGGTTAGCATTCATGGCAACCTCTGCTATGGCACAGGCGCCCCAAAATATAGGGGTTGCATTTAAAAACAAATATCCCAATGCATCGGTAAAGAAGTTTAAATTCAGGCACGATAATTATGTGGCAAGTTTTGTGGATGGAGGTAAAAAATGCAAGGCGTTTTTTGATGAGAAGGGCAACTGGGTCCAAACTTAAATTAATATGAAGTGGAAATCCCTTCCTGCTGATGTTAAAGCCGGTATAGTAAAAAGCCCCTACTCCAAATGGTTGATAGAAGATGTGAGGGATATTGAAACTCCCGGAGGAACTATGTATTTTGTCGAAGTGGACAATGAATACACATTAAGTGAGTTTATAGATTCCCGCGACGGATATGTGTACCTCACGCCTTCAGGAGACATAGTGGAGGAAAAGGGCTTAAAATAAGGGCTGAGTAAATAGGGGGATTTTTAAGCAGAAATGCTTGGGAATTCCCTTGTAGTTTGGCAATGCTGCTAAACTTACTTAACATTAGGTTTACATGGCGTAATAATAAAGGTGCTACCTTTGAGTTTCAATTTATTTTCTTGAAGAAGGAATCTTTCATAATTGCATTAGGCAGTTCGCTGCTCATCACGGGAGTTTTATATCTCCTCAGTACCTTTTTGTTTCATGTCAGGATATCCCCGGAAATAAATGCAATTAACTTTTGTATTTGTGCTATTTCAGTCTATTGCATCTATTATATTGTAGTGGGCAGGCGCTTGCGGTCTATTCACAGCCTGATTGCTAAAAATCCGGCAGAGGTGGATGATACTTCGCTCGACGTAGTAGAAGCCCGGTTACAAACATTGCTGCAGGAACGCAAAGAGGAATTGGAAAAAATTGAAAAGCTTGAACGCCATCGCCGCGAGTTTCTCGATAATGTTTCGCACGAAATGAAAACTCCCCTGTTTCATATACAAGGCTATGTGTCAACCTTGGTAGAAAACCCGGTGAATGACATGGAAATGCAAAAGCGCTATTTGGAAAGAACAGAGAAAAGTGCCGAACGCCTTATTCATATAATAGAGGACCTCGACACTATTTCGGAACTGGAATCAAGAAATGTTGGTTCGGATATTGCTCCCTTTGATATCGTAGAGCTCTGCCAGGAAGTATTGGAATCGGAAACTATGGATGCCGAGCAAAAGAAGGTATCGCTCATCCTTGAAAATGAAATGGAGAAAGCAGCAGTTATTGGCGACCGCTTCCGCATAAAGCAGGTGTTTGTGAATCTGTCAGTCAATTCCATTAAATATGGTAAACAAAATGGAAGTACTACCATACGCCTGAAAAATGAACCCGACACCATTTATATAGAAGTAAGTGATAACGGCATTGGCATTGCCCAGCAACATTTGCCCCGTTTATTTGAGCGTTTTTACCGTGTCGACAAGGGTCGTTCCCGTTCACAAGGCGGAACAGGCTTGGGCCTGTCTATCGTAAAACATATTTTAGAGGCACACCACCAGCCGATAAATGTTACAAGCAAAGAAGGTGAAGGAACCACTTTCTCCTTCCGCCTGAAAAAAGCACCACATCACAGTAGTTTTTCGTTATAGGTTTGGAGTAGGGGTGGGGGAGAATATGTCATGCTTATGTCACTATTCAATGCCCTGTCATTCTGCCTGTTCCGGCTTTTATGTCACAGTGTCTTAAATACCGTGACATAACCCTATTATAATTTACCCGCCTAACTTGTTATCTTAAAGGCTTCTTATCGTCTGTTTGTCTGCAGCTTACAGTCACCATTTTTGCTATGCAATTGTTATACATTTATATCGCAAAAAGATATGTCACGGTGCCCCAAAAAATACGTCATGGTGCAAATCTACCTTAAGTGACTGGTTTTGTGAAGCCAATATCTTTATGTCACGTTGCCCATTCCGTAAAAAACCGTGACATAAAAAATTTGAAAAGGGATAAATTTTGAGTAAAAAATCGCTATCGGTTAATGGCTATTAGCTAATAGCCATTCTTACAGGATTTGTAGTTTTGCATTACCCAGTATGGATTTTCAAAAAGTAACACCTGGCATAGTAGAACAACTAAAAGCAATTGTCGGTAAAGAGTATGTCTTTACCGACGAGGGATCCTTAAAGCACTATGGCCACGATGAAACCGAAGATCTCAACTTCCCCCCGCAAGTGGTTATTAAGCCCCGCAATGCAGAGGAAATATCAGCCGTTTTAAAAATCTGCAACGACCTACATATCCCTCTCACGCCCCGTGGGGCAGGTACAGGGCTTAGCGGGGGCGCATTACCTGTTCATGGTGGAATAGTACTCTCTATGGAAAGGTTCAATCAAATACTGTCCATAGATGAGCGAAATCTCCAGGCCATGGTAGAACCGGGGGTTATTAACCAGGTATTCCAGGAAACGGTTATGGAAAAAGGCCTGTTCTATCCCCCCGACCCTGCCAGCAGAGGCAGTTGTTTTTTGGGCGGCAATGTGGCAGAACGTTCCGGTGGGCCTAAAGCTGTAAAATATGGAGTAACCAAAGACTATGTACTTAACTTGGAAGTGGTTTTGCCAACCGGGGAAATAATATGGACAGGTGCCAACGTACTTAAAAACTCTACAGGCTATAATCTTACCCAGCTTATTACAGGCAGCGAAGGAACATTGGCTATAATTACCAAAATAGTATTCAGGCTGCTGCCACTTCCTAAACATAATCTATTGATGCTGGCTCCTTTCTCTTCAGCTATTAAGGCATGTGAAGCGGTATCGGCAATTTTTCGGGAAGGTATTATTCCTTCGGCTATGGAATTCCTGGAGCGCGATGCCATTGACTGGGCACTTAAATATATGGATACTTCGGCTATCAGCCGGCAGTTGTTAGCCGTCTCCCATAAAAAGGAAATACAAGCTCATCTTATAATTGAGGTAGATGGCAATGACCCTGATGTGCTTATGAAAGACTGTGAAAAAATAATGGAAGTTCTTCAGCGGTTTGAAAGTGATGAAATACTTTTTGCAGATACACAGGAGCAAAAAAATGTCCTTTGGAAAATGCGCAGGAGTGTGGCTGAAGCCGTGAAGTCACATTCTATATATAAAGAAGAAGATACCGTTGTTCCCCGTGCCGAGCTTCCTGTTCTATTAGCAGGTGTAAAAGACATAGGCAAAAAATATGGGTTCCAGTCGGTGTGCTATGGGCATGCAGGCGACGGCAATCTGCATGTCAACATTATTAAAAATAACATGAGCGATGAACAGTGGAAAAATATTCTTCCTGTCGGAATTCGTGAAATATTCCAACTTTGTGTAAAATTGGGTGGTACTATTTCAGGTGAGCATGGCATAGGATGGGTACAGAAAGAGTATATGGATATTGCTTTTACGGAGAAATCACACTCTATCCAAAAACAGATAAAACAGGTATTTGACCCCAATGGAATTTTAAACCCCGGAAAAATCTGGTCATGAAAAAAGTAGTTGCAGACATTTTACAATCAAGGCTGATAAAGAACTTTATCAGTAACTGCGTTCAGGGATTAATTGTGATTGCACCCATTGTTATAACGGTTTTTGTTTTTTATAAAAGCTTCGATTTTGTAAGAAACACAAATCCCTTTCCTAAAATTGTCAATTCCTATCTCGATCCATTTATTATACTCGTCGGCATTATCATATTTATCTATCTCGTAGGATTACTTTCAGCAAGTATCTTCTTTACTCCCGTATATGTGCGCCTGGAAAAGGGAGTGGAGAGGGTTCCTTTTATCCGGGTGGTGTATTCCGCCGTAAAGGATTTATTCTCTGCTTTTATTGGCAACAAGCGGAAGTTCAATCAGCCGGTATTGGTTACTATTGATAAAATAAATGATATTAAGCAAATGGGTTTTGTAACCCAGACTGATCTATCAAGCATATCCATTGAAGAAGGATACATATCCGTTTATTTACCCTTTTCGTATGGTTTGTCAGGTAAGGTGATTATTGTTCATAAGGACAGTGTAAGACCATTAGATGCCAATGCCGCCGAAGTAATGAAATTTGTTATTTCGGGAGGGGTTAGCCAGGTCGATTAAATTACAGAATGGCGCAAAACTACTTTACATCAAAAATACTGGCCAAACGAATCCCCTACATTCTTGCTGTTGCCGGGGCTTTATTGTTCCTTCCCTTTCTTGGAAAAGTTCATCTGTTCGATTGGGATGAAATAAATTTTGCCGAATGTGCCAGGGAAATGATAGTGGCTAAAAAGTATTTTTTAGTCACCATTAATTATTTGCCCTTCTGGGAAAAACCTCCCTTGTTTATATGGATGCAGGCACTGTGCATGAATATTTTCGGAATTGGTGATTATGCAGCCCGCTTACCCAATGCCATCTGCGGCATTGCAACGTTTGCAGTGCTGTATAAAATTGGAACACTGTTAAAGGATAGCCGCTTCGGGCTCTTGTGGGTCTTGGCATATGCCGGTTCTTTGCTGCCTCATTTTTATTTTAAATCGGGGATTATTGACCCCTGGTTTAATTTTTTCATTTTCACAAGTGTTTACTTTTTCATGCGTGTTCAAATGCAGAAAAAGGAACTCGTGCCCGGGAAAATCAATTTATTCATTGTGCTATCAGCATTCCTGTTGGGGTTAGCGGTAATGACAAAAGGCCCTGTAGCATTGCTTATTTTTTTAATTAGTCTGTTCATTTATTGGCTGGTAGAAAAAAGAAGAGCAGTATTCAATTGGAAGGAGCTGCTACTTTTTGTCACGGTATTTATTGCTTCAGGCGGATTGTGGTTTCTTGCCGAAATTAGTAGCGGACATAGCGATGTAATTATGCAATTTATAGATTACCAGTTACGCCTCTTTAAAACAGAAGATTCTGGGCATGGCGGACCTTTTTATTTTCATGTTGTTGTCTTGCTTATTGGGTCTTTCCCTGCTTCCATCTTTGCATTTCGTGGGATGAGTTCAGAAATGAAAGATGATGAAAAAGGCCGTGAAGTCTCCCTTTGGATGGGGCTTCTGTTTTGGGTAACGTTGATTTTATTTTCTATCGTTAAAACAAAAATCATTCACTATTCCTCATTATGCTACTATCCGCTTACCTACTTCGCTGCTATGGCTATGTATAATCTTGTCCAAGGCTATGTGAAATGGAGAAAATGGATGACCTGGGGGCTTTGTCTTACCGGTTTGCCTATAGCCATTGCATTAATAGGTTTGCCACTTGCAGGTATGAATAAGCAGGTTATTATAAACAGCAACATTTTAAAAGACCCTTTTGCAATAGCCAATTTGCAAGCAGATGTTCCCTGGTCCTATATGGATTGCCTGGTTGGTGTCCTTTTGTTTGCCGCAATAATAATAGCGCTTATTTTTCTTCATAAAAGCAAAATGAAAAAAGGGATATTCGTCCTGTTTTTCGGCAGCCTTATTACTATCAATTTAGCGTTAATTACTCTTGCACCCAAGATAGAAATGATTACACAACAGGCACCCATAGACTTCTATCGCAACTTGCAGGGTAAAGATGTGTATGTCGCTACACTGGGTTTTAAAAGCTATGCCAATTATTTCTATTCCGGTGAACAACCCCGAGTAAATACTGATTATACAAATAGAGACTGGCTTCTGCGAGGAAATATAGATAAGCCTGCCTATTTTGTTTGCAGAATAACGGAGGTGGCCGAAATTGAAAAGGGTTATCCCGAATTAAAGGAAATCTATAGGAAAAATGGATTTGTATTTTTAGTGAGAGAGCCGGGTAAATTGTAAGTACTTCTCCGGTTAAAGCCCCGACCCTGTCCTAATCCGCATTATTGTTAACTTTGCCGTAACATAAAGAGAAAAATATGGCATGTAGCGGATGTTCAACAGGAAGAGGAGACAGTAGTGAAGGTGGCTGTAGTACAGGTGGCTGTAATAAATTGAATGTATTTGACTGGCTTGCCAATATGGAGCTCCCGGGCGGCCAGAAACCTTTTGATATAGTAGAGATACGTTTCAAAAATAGCCGTAAGGAGTTTTTTAGAAACCGTAGTGGCCTTCAACTCATGCAGGGTAATATTGTAACGGTAGAGAGCTCTCCAGGCTTCGACGTTGGTGTGGTTTCAGTTTCCGGGGAAACGGCAAGACTTCAGTTGAAGAAGAAAAAAATGCAGGAAGACGATGCTTCCATCAAAAATATTATGCGGAAATCCACTGCTACAGATATCGAAAAGTGGAAAGAAGTTCAGGAACTGGAAAAGAAAATTATTGTTTCGGCTCGTATTCTTGCATCCAACCTTAAATTGGATATGAAGATTAATGATGTAGAAATACAGGCAGACAAATCACAAGTTTCTTTCTACTACACGGCACCGGGGAGAGTTGATTTCAGGGAATTAATTAAGGCATATAGTTCAGAGTTCAGGATGCGTATACAAATGTGGCAGATAGGGGAACGCCAGGAAGCCGGGAGGCTTGGAGGTATCGGTTCATGTGGCAGAGAGTTATGTTGCTCTACATGGCTCACCGATTTCCGTTCCGTAAGCACGGCCGCTGCCCGCTACCAGCAACTGGCACTGAACCCGGTTAAATTGGCAGGACAGTGTGGAAAACTAAAGTGTTGCCTTAATTATGAATTAGATTCCTATATGGATGTCTTGAAAGATTTCCCTCAAACAATGGATTTAGAATCGCAAAAAGGAAAGGCCATTCACCAAAAGACGGATATCTTTAAAAAACTGATTTGGTACACCTATTTGGATGCGCCTGAAAACTTTATCCCCTTGAGTGTAGACCGTGTGAAGTATATTATTGACCTGAATAAAAATGGCAAAAAGCCTGATACCATTGAAGACACAAGACAAGAACTCAGGAAAGAAAAAGAATTAGGATATGTAGTAGGTGGAGGCGGAAAAAGGAGAAGACGGAATTAATAAGCCTTTACCCAGACGTCTGCATTAAATTTTTTAGCGAAGGTGTTTCTTTCTGCACTTGCATCACTAAGCGATTGGAAATTACCGTATCCTACCATATAAAGTCCTTGTGGAGTGGTACCTAAAATAGATACGGGTAAATTCTGTTGGGTATACTTATTTATTAGATTTTCTGCATTGCTCTTTACCATAAAACAGCCCACAATTACTGAAAAACGGTGAGATGAAAGAGTAGGAATGGAAGTATTGGCTATACTATTATTTGGAGCAACCGGAGAAACGGTTATAGCGGCCGGAACAGCAGGCTTTATTTCAACAATTGTAAAAGGCTCCGAAACGGGAGCCGGTAAATTTTTATAGGTATTTGTGAATACATATTCAGGCACTTCCTTTTTAGAAAAGAAGTTGAAGCTCGAGAAATGTATATTGGTTTCCTTCTCCAGTAAACTGAAACCAAAAGCAGATACCACTAATGTAGTTACTACTGCGGCAGTGGCATAAATCCTGATTTTTTTCCTTTCATTATATAAAGGAATGATCTTGCTATCGCTTTCTGCTTTTTGTTCAATAGGCAAATGATAAAATGCGGATAACCCAAATGATTCAGTAAGATAATTCACTTTATTATCCTGCTGGAATAAAAGATTTCCCTTCTCATCCATATAAAGAAGCCCAATATTTTCAAGTACTAACCGCTTGTTTTGCTTAATATCTTCTTTCAATTGCTTAACTTCTTTAGTAATAGATTCTACCGCACCTGAATAAGAAAGTTTCAATTTGCCGGAAATATGGTGGGCAAGCAATCCGTCATTGCGGGTTAAGCCTTTATTGAAAATAATTCTTTTACCAGGAGGCTCAAAAAGATGTTTTACAGGGTCAATATGGGCGGGAGCATAGTTACATACAAAACCTCCAAAATCGGGCACAATTACACAGTCATGCTCAAATAATAATTCAGAAATGTATTCTTCTATTTTCATTTGCCCGAAAACTCAAAATTAAAAATAATTTTGTAAACAGCGTTAAACTATTGTTGTTTTATATCCTGCTGCTCCACCCTATAGCTGCCATTTTGAGATACCACGGTATATGCCTCCAGCGAAGTTAATTTGGTATGCTTTACTTTATAAAGTAATTCCACTATAGGGCGGTCCTCAGGGTCAGTAGAATCTTTTACAGAAATGCATTGTATAGACTGTACGTTCCCAAAAGCCTCCTTCAGTCTTTTATATTTATCAGTCCGTGCATCCACTGATTCTCCGGCATTAAATTCATCTGTGTAATAATTGGAAGTTTCCGCATACTGTCCGCTGTCTATTTTCTGAATAAGTGTTTCTACCAATGCTTTAGCCTTGGTTTGGTCGACTTTTCCACAGCCCCAACAGCTTATTAATATGATACCGGAAATAACAACTAGCTTTTTCATCTCAGAATAGTTTATGCAAAGCTATTTAATAAAATAATAATAGTACAGGATAAAAATAAACAAGCCATCATACATGCCCGATGGAAGGCTGTGAATAATTTGTATATTTGTATGCTAAAATAGTATCAAACATGAAACGTATTAATATTCTTTTACTGGGGCTGGCTATTGCATTTGCTTCATTTGCATTTATTAAAATACAACCAAGTGGTGCTGTAGTTGGCACGAACGTGGGCAATATTGCTCCTGATTTGAAATTCAATAATCCTGATGGAAAAGAGCTCGACCTTTATGCCTATAGGGGATACTATGTATTGGTAGATTTTTGGGCATCGTGGTGCGGGCCGTGCAGGGCTGAAAATCCTAATGTGGTTGCCACCTACAAGAAATTCAAAGACAGAAAATTTAAAGGAGCCAAGGGATTCAAGATATTCAGTGTTTCTCTTGATATGAATGCTTCTGCATGGACTGGGGCTATAAAACAAGATGGCTTGGAATGGCCCGATCACGTAAGTGACTTAAAGTACTGGAATTCTGCTGCCGTAAAATTGTACGGAGTGGAATCTATTCCCACCAATTTTTTACTTGATCCTAAGGGGGTAATCATAGCCCATGGATTGCGGGGCGAAGCGTTGGGAAATAAACTTTCCACGTTAACAAAGAAATAATTTTCTGCCTGTATAAGGGCTTCATTCACTTAACTTAAACGTACTAATGTATAAGTGAGGCTATTAATAGGTTCATGGACTTATTACTGCCATTTTTCGGGTAATTATTCAAAAAAACCTATATTCGCACCTCCAAAATCTTAAAAAACAATCAAAATGTCATATTTTTTCACCTCAGAATCAGTTTCAGAAGGGCACCCTGATAAAGTAGCCGATCAAATTTCAGATGCAGTGCTTGATGCATTGCTCGCACAAGACCCAAACTCAAAAGTTGCTTGTGAGAGTTTCGTAACCACAGGATTAGCTGTAATTGGTGGAGAAATTAAGACCAATGGATATATAGATGTTCAAAAAATTGCCCGCGATGCTATTCGTAAAATAGGTTATACCAAAGCAGAATATATGTTCGATGCTGACTCATGTGGTGTAATATCTACCATTCACGAACAATCTCCTGACATTAACCAAGGTGTAGAGAGAGCAAAAGAAGAAGATCAAGGTGCTGGCGACCAGGGAATGATGTTCGGTTATGCTTGCACAGAAACGGATAACTATATGCCTCTTGCAATTGAAATAGCCCACCTTTTAGTTAAAGAATTGGCTGCTATCCGCCGGGAAGGCAAGAAAATGAAATATCTGAGGCCGGATGCTAAATCACAAGTTACGGTTCAATATAGCGATAAGGGCAAGGCAGAGCGTATAGATGCGATTGTGGTATCAACCCAGCACGATGACTTTGACAAGAATGAGCAAGCCATGCAGGAAAAAATCCGCGAGGACGTTATAAGTATTCTCATTCCCCGTGTTAAAAAACTCCTTCCTTCCAAAGTAAAAAGACTTTTCAAGGAGGACATTAAATATTTCGTTAATCCTACCGGCAAGTTTGTTATCGGTGGCCCGCACGGAGATACCGGCTTAACAGGAAGAAAAATTATTGTAGATACGTACGGTGGAAAATGTGCTCACGGTGGAGGTGCATTCTCTGGTAAAGACTCCAGCAAGGTTGACCGTTCAGCCGCTTATGCCGTCCGTCACGTAGCCAAAAACCTGGTAGCTGCGGGAGTATGTTCTGAGGTTGAAGTGCAAGTGGCATATGCTATTGGTGTGGCACAACCGGTATCTATTTGTGTAAATACTTTTGGTACGGCTAAAGTGCGCAACAAAGAAGGCAAAAAGCTTTCCGATGGTGAAATTGCGACCTATGTAGCAAGAATATTTGATATGCGTCCGGCTGCCATAGTAAAGCGCTTTGGTCTTCGTAATCCTATTTTCTCGGAAACAGCAGCCTATGGGCACATTGGTAGAACTCCGGGCATGAAAGAAGTTAATGGCAAAAAGTTCGAAACCTTTACATGGGAAAAGTTAGACTATGTTGACACCCTGAAAAAGGAATTTGCTATAGCCGAAGAGAAGGAAGTGGAAGTAGCCTAACGCTGAATCCTGTTATTTTTGAGTAGAAGGTATCCGGGAAGTTGTCCGGAACGGATGTTTATGTAAACAATCTCCGAGAATAAAACTATTCTATCTTTGCTTCCTCAATTAATCTTATGAAAAGTACTGCCAATACGCCACGGTCAAAACCTGTTGCTTCAACAGGTAAATTTAGTGCATGGGCTCCCCATGTTGCAGCTATTGTTGTTTTTGCACTGGTCGGTATTGTATACTTTTTTCCGGCTTTAAAGGGATTGGTACTTTCGCAAAGTGATATTACCCAGTTCCAGGGAGCTGTTCATGAACTACAAACATTTCGTGCCAAATATCATACCGACCCGCTATGGACAAATTCTATGTTTGGCGGTATGCCATCCTATCCTATATCACTTCCATGCCCTACTAATCTTGTGCAGTATCTTTTTGCTCTCCTGGTTAAGTGGCTCCCTTTTCCTGCCGGCATCTTCTTTTTATTTTGTATAGGTTTTTATATTCTCCTCCGGGTTTTAGATGTTAATCCCTGGGTGGCTATAGTGGGTTCGTTGGCTTATGGGTTTACCTCTTACCTATTTATTATTCTGGCCGTGGGGCACAATTCAAAGGCGAATGCTATGGCATTTATGGCGCCTGTACTTGCAGGGGTAATTCTTGCATTTAAAGGGAAACGGTTACAGGGTGCTGTGCTTACAGCACTTGCACTTGCACTCGAACTGTATTCTGACCATCCTCAAATAACTTACTATCTTTTGATAATGGTGGTTATTTATAGTGTTCTCGAATTTTTTAAAGCGGTAAAGGAAAAACTAATGGGAGCCTATTTTAAAACGGTTGCAGTTCTTGGAGTGGCTGCCCTGGTGGCAATAGGTACGGATATTACCAGCCTCTGGCTTACCTATGACTATGGAAAAGTCTCTACCCGTGGAAGATCGGAACTTACTTTAAATGGGGAAAATAAAACAGCAGGGGTAACGGTCAGTTATGCCACCCAATGGAGTTATGGAATCCCTGAAACATTCTCGTTTATTATTCCCAATTTTCAGGGAGGGGGCGACAGGGCGCTCGGTGCCGATAAAAATGCAATGAAGGATATTGATCCTCAATATAGGGAGAATGTTGCCAATTTTGACCAGTATTGGGGCGACCAGCCAAGCACATCAGGGCCGGTTTATGTGGGAGCTATTATTTGTTTTTTTGCGTTTCTTGGATTATTTATTATCAAGGGTCCTTTAAAATGGTTTGTATTTATATCAACCATTCTGTCAGTAATGCTTTCATGGGGACATAATTTCCAATCGTTTACCGATTTGTTTTTCCAATACTTCCCTGGGTATAGCAAATTCAGGTCGGTTTCTATGATATTGGTGGTTGCCGAGCTTGCGTTGCCTCTTTTAGCTGTTCTTGCTATAGATAAGATTTTAAAAAGCAAAAAATTCCTTGAAGATAAAATCCCTGTTTTGTTTGGGAAAAATGAAATGTCGGGAAGAAATATATTTTTCGGCTTATTGATCATTGTCGGAGGGTTTACAGTTCTTGCTTTTATTACACCTACTACCTTCACCAGCCTGCAAAAGACCGATGAAGTCAATCAAAAATTATATGAGGTGGAAGAAGAGTCAGGACGCGAAATTCCCCCCGCTGAAATGAAACAGTACAGGGAAACTATTCAACAGATGATGCCCTACGTTATACAGGCAAGAAAAAGCATTTTTACTGCCGATGCTGCCCGCAGTTCCATTTTCATAATTTTTGCTGCCCTGCTTACATGGCTCTACATGAAAAAAATTATCGACTGGAAATGGTTTGTGGCTGTAATGGGAGTTTTTATACTTGCTGATATGTTCCCACTGGATAAGCGATACCTGGGTGATGAAAATTTTAGGTCCAAGCGTCCGGTGAGTGAAGACTTTGAGCCAAGTGCGGCAGACCAGGAGATATTAAGGGATACTACACTTGATTACCGTGTTATAAATACCACTGCCCGCCCCGACCAGGATGGTTTGACTTCTTATTACCATAAATCACTGGGAGGATATAGCGGGGCTAAAATGAAGCGTTACGATGAATTAATGACCTATCAAATTGACAGGGAGCTAAGAGGAATTTATCAGGCAATCGAGGGGCAGCCTGCGTACTTAAGCGTAATAAATATGCTGAATACAAAATATGCTATTGTGGAAGAAAGAAATGGGCAAAAGACGGCTGTGCCTGTTCCCGGTGCGCTTGGCAATGCATGGTTTGTAGACAATTATAGAAAAGTGGATGATGCCGATTCGGAAATGGTAGCACTTGCCGGTTTCAATCCTGCTACTACAGCTATTGTAGACAAACGTTTCGGCGATTACCTGAAAATAAACAATAATCTTCCTCACGATTCAACAGCTTTTATAAGGATGACGTCCTATGAACCCAATGATCTGAATTATGTATCCCATTCCAGTATGGAAAGGCTTGCCGTATTTTCTGAGATATATTATAAAGATGGCTGGCAGGCATATATTGACGGGCAACGTGCTGACCACATACGTGTAAATTACGTGTTACGTGCAATGATTGTTCCTGCCGGTGACCATAAAATTGAATTCAAATTCCATCCTTCTCATTATTTTATTGGAGAAAAAATTTCATTGGCAAGCTCACTTATACTTTTTGCCAGTTGTGTTGGGTTCCTCTTTGTGCAGTTTAGGAAGAAGCCGGAATAAAAATGAAAAAGGTTCTTATTATTACCTATTACTGGCCTCCCAGCGGAGGAGCAGGAGTTCAGCGCTGGCTGAAGTTTACAAAATATTTGCGTAGCTATGGTTGGGAACCCGTTATTTACACTCCCGAAAATCCCGAGTCTCCTCATAATGATCCTTCTCTTCAAAAAGATATCCCCGAAAACGTTACTGTTATTAAAACAAAAATCTGGGAACCTTATAATTTTTACAAACTTTTCATAGGCCAGAAAAAAGACCAGAAAATAAATTCTGCATTTCTTACGGAATTTAAAAAACCCAGGAAGTTTGAAAAGATTGCCGTATGGATTCGGGGAAACATTTTTATTCCCGATGCACGGATGTTTTGGGTTAAGCCCTCCGTAAAATATCTCATCAATTACCTCAAACAAGATCCGGTGGATGCTGTTATTTCAACAGGGCCTCCGCATAGTATGCACCTGGTTGCACTGGGGCTTAAAAAAAGCCTGGATATCCCATGGATGGCTGATTTTCGGGACCCCTGGACGAATATCGATTTCTATTCAAAATTAATGCTTACTTCTTTTGCTGACCATAAACATAAGCGACAGGAATTAGATGTTTTAAACAATGCAGATGCAGTAGTTTGTGTAGGTAGAACTTGGCTTAATGAATTAGAGGAAATATGGAGAAATGAAAAAAAGATTAGGAAAAATCAAACTACCCAATCCGAAAAATTCCATTATATCTCCAATGGTTACGACCCGGATGACTATGCCGATGAGCAAATGGAGGTAGATAAAAAATTTAGTATTGTTTATGTAGGTACATTAGACAGGAGCCGTAATCCCGGAATACTCTGGAAAACACTTTCAGATATTATAAAGAAAAACGAAGGATTTACTGATGACTTACAAATAAAATTGGTTGGTAAAACAGATATTACTGTTTTAGAAGATATAGAGAAGAATGGACTTTTACCTTATGTGGAAAAAATTGCTTACCTCACCCATGAGGAGGTTATAAAAGTTCAAAAGAAATCGCAGGTACTATTGTTGCTTATCAATAATACTCCCAATGCTATGGGAATAAATACCGGGAAAGTTTTTGAATACCTGGCAGCCAGGAGGCCTATTCTCTGCATTGGCCCCGTAGGTGGCGATGCCGATAAAATGCTTACTGAAACAAAAGGCGGATTTGTATCCGGCTATGAAGACAGCCAAACATTAGAAGCAAATATTCTTTACTTTTACAAGAGATACAAGCAGGGAAATTTACCCAGTGAAAGTATACACATCGAAAAATACTCTCGCAAAATGCTCACGGGAGAGATTGTAAAAGTACTCGACAGGATTATAAAACATTAATTCAAAATAAGGATGAAAAACAGGTTATGGACATTAGTATTATTACTAATTATTACAGGACTTGGTTTTACATCTGCCCAGCAAAGAAACCTTACCCAATATGTGAACCCATTTATTGGTACAGCCGGGCATGGGCATACTTTTCCGGGGGCATGTTATCCTTTTGGGATGATGCAACTGAGTCCGGATACCCGCCTTACAGGTTGGGACGGCTGCTCAGGCTACCATTATTCCGATAGTGTAATTTATGGTTTCACGCATACTCATTTAAGCGGTACAGGTTGTTCCGATTGGGGCGATATTCTGCTGATGCCTGTTCCAAAACTGGTTGACACAAAAAAAGATGATGGAGAAACAATAGGTTCTTACACTTCTGCATTCTCCCACAAAAATGAAAAAGCAAGCCCGGGATATTATTCCGTTATGCTTCGCAATGGCAATATAAAAGCTGAATTGACTGTTGGAGAAAGGGCGGGAATTCACCGGTACACATATACTAAAAAGGACTCATGCATTATTGTTCTCGACCTTCAGCATCGTGATGAAGTGCTTGGCTCGCGTGTTACTTTTGTAAGTGATACGGAAGTATCCGGCTACCGCCGTTCCAAGGCCTGGGCAAATGACCAGGTAGTGTATTTTGATATCCGTTTTTCAAAGCCTTTTAGTAGTAAAAAACTCTTCCATGAAAACAAATTAATTGAATTTAAAAAGGAATACGATGCAAAGAATATAAAAATTGCATTTGGCTTTAAGCATAGTGATAAGATATTAGTTAAAATAGGCATCTCTGCTGTAAGTGCTGCCAATGCTGCACAAAATTTAAGTTCTGAAATTCCGGCATGGGATTTTGAAGCAACCCTTCATAAAACGGAAATGGCATGGAACGAGTACCTGAATAAAATACAAGTTTCTTCCAAAGATAAATCTTTGCTTACCACGTTTTATACGGCTCTTTATCATACTGCCATACATCCCAGTCTATATACTGATTTAAACGGAGAATACCTGGGGCGTGATTTTAAAACTCATGTGGCAAAGGGATATAATGTGTATACTGTTTTCTCCTTGTGGGATACTTATCGTGCCGAGCATCCGCTGATGACTTTGATAAAACCATCCCTGGATGTACAATTTATACAAACATTTTTGCGACAATATGAACAGGGTGGTTCATTGCCTATATGGGAGCTTTCAGCAAATGAAACCAAATGTATGATTGGGTATCATTCTGTTCCCGTGATTGTAGATGCTTATATGAAAGGTATACGTGGCTTCGATGCCGATGAAGCGTTGAAGGCAATGGAACATAGCGCCGATGCGAGATGGAGAGGCCTCCATTCATTTCGGAACTACGGATACATTCCTTCAGATAAGGAGCGGGAATCGGTTTCCAAAACATTGGAATATTCATATGATGACTGGTGTATATCTCAATTTGCAAAGGCGTTAGATAAAAAGGAAGATTACCTGGAATATAAATTACTTGCAGAAAATTACAAGAACCTGTTTGACCCTACTACCGGATTTATGAGGGCAAAACAGAATGGTGCCTGGTATAAGCCATTTGACCCCAGGCAGGTTGATTTTAACTATACCGAAGCCAATGCCTGGCAATATACATTTAACCCTCCCGATGATATAAGCGGGTTGATACAATTATATGGAAACAAAGAAAAAATGGCTCAGAAATTAGATAGCCTGTTTCTTACTTCATCGCAAACTACCGGTAGGGACCAGGTTGATATTAGCGGCATGATTGGGCAATATGCACAGGGTAATGAACCCAGCCATCACATGGCATTTCTGTTCAATTATCTTGGCCGGCCATGGAAAACAGTTCAATATGTAAGAGAAATAGAAAAGATGTATACGTCTGGCCCGGATGGCCTGTGTGGCAACGAAGATTGCGGGCAAATGTCGGCATGGTATGTATTAGCTTCTATAGGGATTTACCAGGTATGTCCCGGCGATAACCAGTTTATCCTGACCACTCCTTTGTTTGATACAGTAAAAATAAATATGGAAAATGGTAAAACATTTTCTATTGTTTCTCATCTTAGTAAGCCTAATGCTAAATATATAAACTCTGCAACGCTAAATGGCAATGAGCATAAGCAATCATTTATTCGTTATGAGGAAGTGATGAATGGAGGAAGCCTTCAGTTGCAGGTGGGGGACGAATACAATGATTTATGGGGAACAGGAAAGGATGTTCCGGTGGATTCTTTAAGTTCAAATAATATTGTCCCTGAGCCTTATTTTGAATATGGGAAGCCTACATTTTCCGATTCTGTTGAAGTTGCTCTGAAAGGATATACAAATGATGACACCATCCGTTATAGTATTTTTGATTCCAGTAATGGAGGTATTCCAAAACTTTATACCAAGCCATTCTATTTGCATCATTCCGGCTGTGTAATGGCGTGGCTTACGAGAGATGGTGCCAGCAGCATGGAAAATTCGGGTTGTTATACTAAGATTCCTAAAGGAAGAAAAATCAAACTGGTTTCCCAGCCCGATAACCAGTATGCCGCTAGTGGACCGGATGCCCTAATAGATTATCAGCATGGCACTATTGATTTTAGCACCGGAAACTGGCAGGGATACCAGGGTATGGATTTTGAAGCTGTTGTTGATTTGGGGAAAATTCAGACTATTAAAAAAGTGGGGGCCGAGTTTTTGCAGGATGTTGGAAGCTGGATAATGATGCCCCGTTTTGTTGATATTTCTATTTCAACGGATAGTATAAACTATAAACCCATTGTGCATAAGACTAGTCCTATGCCTGACAATAACTATACCGCCACTATTCAAACAATGGGGAGCGATATTACTCCGCAAAATGCCCGATATGTTAAAGTATTTGCTAAAAATTATGGGAAGCTTCCTTCCTGGCATGCAGGAGCCGGGGGGAACTCCTGGATTTTTATTGATGAAATAACGGTTGAGTAATACTTCCGCTTCTGCCATTCATTGGCAAAAACCTGCCAGATAATAAGTCATTCCCGCCATTTAATAATTCTCAGTTCCTTAATCAGATGGAATTATTTTTCTTTGCAATGAATGGTTAACACAATATATCAGGTAGCATGCAAGTTAATACATACCATAATCTCTCCTTCAGGATTTTAAGTATTCTACTTGATATAAAATTATCCTCATCCTTCAATTATAGATTGGTTTTCCCTGTGGTTTCATTCCCTTGTAAAGGCTTCAAGGTGAATATATATAATGGGGTTTTGTGTGGGTGAGACTCGCCGATTGCCCTGCCGTAACAAAGTCATGACATAAACTTACCGTTGCGGCAGGAGCGGCAAGTTACTTTCCCTTCCTTTTTACTATCTTTGGGCATTATGCGCATAGCTATATATGGGAGGCCTTCCCAAAGTAACCGTTGCGAAGAAGCGAAAAAGATATTTTCACAGCTCAACCTGTTGGGAATAGACTATACAGTTCACCAGGTATATTATGATTCTCTAAAAGATGTTGTTGATTTTCCTTCCGGAATCACAGCATTTTCTTCAAAACTGGCAGAAAAATCGGTAGATTACCTGGTAAGTATTGGTGGCGACGGAACCCTTTTAGAAAGTTTGCCTTTTGTGGTTGATGCGGGTGTCCCGATATTGGGTATCAATACAGGAAAACTGGGGTTTCTTTCACAAGTTCATAAAGAGGATATCGAGCCTGCCATTAAGGCCCTAAAAGAGAAAAACTTTACGATACATACCCGAAGCCTGCTTCATCTTAAAACAGAAGGAAACGTTTTTGGAAATAATAATTATGCCCTTAATGAAGTATGTGTTCAGCGAAAGGATACATCTACTATGGTGACCATTCATGCCTATATTAATGGAGAACTTCTTAACTCCTACTGGGCAGATGGATTGATTATTGCTACTCCTACCGGATCTACCGCCTATTCCCTCAGTTGCAGCGGCCCCATTTTACTTCCCGAGGATTCCAGCTTCATCATTACTCCCATAGCACCTCATAATTTAAATGTGAGGCCCGTAGTCATTCCCGACAGTTGTGAAATAACATTAAAGGTGGAGGGAAGAAATCCTACTTATCTTGTTTCACTCGATTCCCGCTCTGTTCCCATGGAAAATAAAAAGGAACTTACTATCTATAAAGAATCATTTGGAGTAAAACTCATTCAGCTACCCGACTATAGTTTCGCTAAAACCTTACGGTCTAAGCTAAACTGGGGTAAGGACCTGAGGAATGAGTAAGCAAAATAATCATCAATTAATTATATCTTATTTTTTACATTTGTAAAAAAGATTGATGAAGAAATTATTACTACTAACATTATTATTACAATGTTTTGCCTGTAGTGCCATATATGGTCAATATGGTTTGCAAGCTTCCATACTGGCCCCTACCGGTTACTACCAGTATGTTTTGAAACCTGCTGTAGGAGCTGAATTTTTAATAAAATCCGGGGATATGGACGACATTTATTCGTTCGGTGGTTCTATTGGATATGCGAAATTTAACCCAACACAAGACACATTTAGAACATATGCTACAGGGGGACAGGGGTTCCTTTTCCCCGGCTATGAAGTAATACATTCGTATCAGGAAATCTCTGTAGGGGTGACAAATGATTTGAGACTTCTTCCCGAGCGCAAAATTTGTCCTGTTATTGGATTCGATCTTTATTTCTATGTAATTACGGTCAGTGAAGACGATTATGCGGAAACAATAATACAATCAAGTTCACAGGGAGACAATTATTGGCTGCTTTCTATTTTGCCACGGGTTGGGGTGCAATATAAAATAAATGAAAGCCTGTATCTCACGGGTGGTTTTGGAAGAAGTATGAGCTTGACCGGTATAGTTCAGGGGCAGGTACTTTGGAAAACATTTTTTAATTTGATATATTGTCCTTAAAGAAGAATGAAAAAAACGTACGTTTATTACCTGTTTTTTTGTTTTTTAATAATGTTTTTTACGAGGTGCTCCAAACCCTATCAACAGGCACTTCCAATCGTTCAATTTGTTTCTGCTGTTCCCTACGGCTTGGCCGATACGCTTCTATTAAGTGGTTATATTACTTCAGCAGGGGCAAGTGATGTGGAATATACCGGATTCAGTTTTAGTAATGTACCTACCTTCGACCTGTTATCTCACCAGGTATTACTAAATTCCAATCCTGACGGAACCTTTTCTGCTCTTGTAACAGCATATAATGATAGCACCTATTATTTTGAAGCTTTTGCCGCAAATCAATATGGATATACTGTAAGTAATGTTTTTAAATATACAGTCCCGGCTGCAAAACCCGATTCTGCCCCCTGCAACATACCACGAAATACTATTATTTTTAATGATAATAACTGGACGCCTGCAAGTGTTTTTGGCTCCGGTGGACAAAATCCATATGGTTCATATTATGTAGAAGCCGATTTTGGAGCAGGATATTCGATTGATATATATTTCAATATGGTTCCTACCAATGGGGAATATTTGGTTCTTTCCCCGAATAATTTTGTTGGCTATAATGGCAGCCATTACATAGCTACTTTAATAATGGATCAGGACTATCCTTTTAATCAGAATGGCTATGTTTATATAACCCAAAATAAAGATGGTTCAACAACTTTGTCGTTTTGCTCATTAGTGGTTAATATGTTCTCTACTAATTTTCCGGTTTCTGCGAAAATTACCTATCACTAAAATCGGCTATATACTAAATACTGTCTCCAGCAAACCCACATCATCAAAAGAAGGGACAAGGTAAACTGATTTCACTCCGAATTGTTTAAGTGTATGGGCTGTTGCATCACCCATTGCAATTATTTTCTGGCTTGTACTTAGTTTTTTCTTTTCAAAAAATGCTTCCACATTCGACGGGCTTGTAAATAGCATAATATCTGCATCGGGAGTGCCTTCAACCGGCTTTTGTATAGTTTCATAAACGGCAAGGTCCCTTGTTTGTGCACGATTTACAAATTGCTGCTGCACCGTTCTTAAACTGTCTTTTGCTTGTGGAAATAATACATCAGCAGATTTAACCAAACTGGCAAATTGTTTTCCCGTCAGTTTGGTGTCTGTTGAATAGCCTATAAAATCAGCCCTTTTGCCATAGTTCCGTATAGCAGCAGCGGTGGATTTTCCAATAGCACCAATCTTTACCTTCCCGATTTCCGGTTTCTGCTCAAAGAAATATTTTACAGCATGTTTGCTCGAGAAAAATATCCACTCTGTATTAGCAGGTACGCGGGTAAATGGAATAGCTTTAAACCGGATAAATGCATGGCCTGAAACCTTATATTTATTGGCTTTTAAAACCCGGCTGAAAAAATCATCTTCCTTTATATCTCTTGTAATAAAAATAGAGGCAGGGTTTTCCAATTTAATTTTCTCTGCTATCTTTTCTGCCCATTTGGCAGGTTCATAAGTATGGAAATAAAAATAACGCGGATAAGCTTTTTCATCGGGTGCAAAAGCAGCCCACGCTTTAAAGAAAGGCTTGTCCGTTTCATCCCTGTGTTTTTCGCAATAAATGCCAAGCGGCAAGTTGCATCCACCTCTGAAGTGACTAAATATTTTCCGTTCAATAGATACTACTTCCTCTACCTCTGCATGATTGATTTTTTCAATTACTGCCTGCATATTCTTGTCCCCCTCTCTTATCTGCAAAGCAAGCGCACCTTGTGCAGGAGCGGGCACTAATTCCTGTGGAGTTAATTTCTCTACGTGGAAATCGGAAATAGTTAAACCAAGCCTTTCAATGGCGGCAGAAGCTACAACAATAGCATCATATTTTTTATCACGAAGTTTTTGTAAGCGGGTGGGAACATTTCCACGCAAATCTTCTATTTTAATATCGGGCCTATAGGCATGTAACTGCACCCTGCGTCGCGTAGCAGAAGTACCCACTGTAGCATTTTCTTTAAGAAATAATTTTCGTTTTTCATCTGCACATTCTTTCCTGATAAGCAATAATTCCGAAGGGTCTTCCCGGTATGAAACGGCTCCTACCTTTAATCCTTTTACAGGCGTGGTAGGCAGGTCCTTATATGAATGAACCGCCAAATCAATTTCCTTTTTTAAAAGGGCATCTTCTATTTCTTTTGTAAAAAACCCCTGCCCCTGCATTTCTGAGAAGCGTTCTTCCTGTTGTTTATCGCCACGGGTTTTAATAATCTTTAATTCAACTTTAACTCCGGTCTTCTCCAATTCACGGGTAATAAAATTAGCCTGCCATAAGGCAAGTTCGCTCCCCCGCGACCCAATAATTATCTTTTTTGCCATGGCACAAAGGTACAGGAATGTTAAATATAGATATGCCCTGTCAGTCCGAACTTGTTTCAGCATAGCAAACAGCTATATATTTATTTGATTAGGCAAACACATAATCGTATTTTTGTAATTCAATGAACTCAAAGGAATTTAAAAAAGCTATACAGCAGGGTATCCCCAATGAACTGCCTGAGATGCCATTATATGATAGCAATATTAATCATGCGCCAAAGCGCAAAGACATTCTAAGTAAGGAGGAGAAGAAATTGGCTATTCGTAATGCCTTGCGCTATTTTTCTGCAAAGCACCATGCCAAGCTTGCGAAGGAGTTTGCTGAGGAGTTGAAAAAATATGGCAGGATTTATATGTATCGCTTTCGCCCTGACTATAAAATGTATGCCCGGCCAGTTAATGAATATCCTTGCCGCTCAAAGAAAGCAGCAGCAATTATGCTGATGATTCAAAATAACCTGGATGAATCAGTAGCACAGCATCCTAATGAATTGATTACCTATGGGGGAAATGGGGCAGTATTTCAAAATTGGGCACAGTATCTTCTCACTATGAAATATTTGTCGGAGCTTACCGATGAGCAGACACTGGTAATGTATTCAGGGCATCCGTTAGGAGTGTTTCCCTCCTCAAAAAATGCACCAAGGGTAGTAGTTACCAATGGAATGATGGTTCCTAATTATTCTAAACCCGATGATTGGGAAAAGTATAATGCGCTTGGTGTAACACAGTATGGACAGATGACAGCAGGTTCCTATATGTATATCGGTTCGCAGGGTATTGTACATGGCACAACCATTACACTTCTTAATGCTGGCAGAAAAATAAAATCAGGATGTAAAGATGGAAGTTTGGCGGGCAAGTTATTTGTTTCGTCAGGCTTGGGAGGCATGAGTGGCGCCCAGCCTAAGGCTGCTGTAATTGCCGGTGCAGTTGGAATTATTGCAGAAGTAAACCCTAAAGTAGTTGGAAAAAGGTATAAGCAAGGCTGGGTGAATGAGGTTTATACTGACCTGGATAAACTATTGGAACGTGCGAAACTTGCAGGAAAGAAAAAAGAAACCACCTCACTTGCCTACCAGGGTAACATTGTTGATTTGTGGGAAAAACTTGCCAAAGAAAAAATTAGTGTGCAGCTTGGTTCTGACCAAACCTCTTTGCATAATCCTTTTGCAGGGGGCTACTATCCTGCGGGGTTATCTTTTGAAGAGTCCAATAAATTAATGACTTCTGACCCCGAAGAATTTAAAAAGAAAGTATATGAATCTTTAAAAAGACAGGTAAACGCTATTCGTAAGCTTACTGATTCAGGGATGTATTTTTTTGATTACGGTAATGCCTTTTTGCTGGAAGCCGGCAGGGCAGGAGCCAATATTTTTAAGAAGGATGGCACGTTTATTTATCCCTCTTATGTGGAAGATATTATGGGGCCTATATGTTTTGATTACGGCTTTGGCCCATTTCGCTGGGTGTGCACTTCCTGTAACCCGAAAGATTTGGAATTGACTGATGCTATTGCAGCCGGGGTACTGGAGAGCCTCTATAAAAAGGCTCCTGCTGAAATAAAGCAACAGTTGCGCGATAACATACATTGGATAAAAAAAGCACAGAAAAATAAATTGGTAGTGGGTTCGCAGGCCCGTATATTATATGCTGATGGTGAGGGCAGGATTGCCATTGCAAAAGCATTCAATAAGGCTATAAGAGACAGGAAACTGTCAGCTTCCGTTGTGCTGGGGCGTGACCACCATGATGTATCGGGAACAGATTCTCCGTATAGGGAAACAGCTAATATATATGATGGTTCGAGGTATACAGCCGATATGGCTGTGCAAAATGTGATTGGCGATGCTTTTAGGGGTGCAACCTGGGTGTCTTTGCATAATGGAGGTGGAGTAGGCTGGGGCGAAGTGATGAACGGAGGCTTTGGCATGGTGCTGGATGGCACTACAGACAGCGATAAAAATATTGAAGCCATGCTATTTTGGGATGTAAACAATGGCATTGCCCGGCGTGCCTGGGCAAGAAATACCGGGGCAATATCTACCGCAAAAAGGGAACTAAAACGCTCCAAAAATCTTAAAATAACATTGCCCAACGCAGTGGATGATAAACTGCTGGAAGGAGTGGTTTAGGGTGCTATTTATTTCTACCTTTGAACTATGGCTGATATTATTTTAAACGATTTCACATATCTCGAAAAGTATAATTCCTTTATTTCACGGAAAGAATTTTGGCTGGATGTGAATGAGCAGCTAAGCAAAGATTTTAATAATACATTTTCTGTAAAGCTGGATGAAGCAAGTGATTTAGATGGGGAGCATGTAGCTGAAATATTTGTAAAAGAACTGGAAAAAGAATTGCCCTCATTTACTCCCCGCCTTTCGGAGATACTCTATCGTATAGATGTTCCCGAAGAACAGGTCAATACACTTAAAAATGTGCCTGATGATATATACTACCGCTGCCTCGCTGAAATAATTTTGAAAAGAATTATTTTAAAAGTCGTTATACGAAAATCCTATTCAGAGAATAAAGCCTAACACGTGTCAGCATTTTCCATTTTTATTTGTTTGCTTATTTATTTCATTGTGCTGATGGGTGTTTCGTGGCTCACAGGGCGCATTAACAGCAACGACAGTTTTTTTCTTGCTAATCGTAAATCACCCTGGTACCTCATTGCATTCGGCATGATTGGCTCCTCTATTTCCGGTGTCACTTTTATTTCCGTTCCGGGTGCGGTGGGCACCGGCAGCTTTTCATATTTTGAAGTAGTGCTGGGTTATATGCTTGGCTACTGGGTAATAGGCTGGGTGCTTCTCCCTATGTATTATCGCTTGCAGCTTACTTCTATCTATAGCTATCTTAAAGGGCGCTTTGGATTGTATGGCTATAAAACCGGGGCATCTTTTTTTCTGTTATCCAGGATAATTGGCGCTGCTTTTCGCTTATATGTGGCGGTAGAAGTATTGCAGATAAGCATATTCAACCATTGGGGAGTTCCTTTTCTAATTACTGCTTCGGGTATGGTAGCACTAATATGGCTTTATACCCGCAAAGGCGGAGTGAAAACCATCATCTGGACCGATGCCTTGCAAACAACCTTTTTATTGGCAGCTTTAATTGGTACTATTTATCTTATTGCACAATCATTGCATTTGAATATTGCAGGACTTATAGCAACTGTAAAAGATTCCCCCCATTCACAAATTTTCTTTTGGGATTTTAAGAGCTCACAGTCGTTTTTTAAACAGTTTGCCAGCGGAATATTTATAGCCATTGCCATGACGGGACTCGACCAGGACATGATGCAAAAAAACCTCACTTGTAAATCTATTGGCGAAGCGCAGAAAAATATTTTTTCGTTCAGTATTATACAAGCGATAGTAATATTTATGTTTCTTGTACTTGGTGCGCTGCTATATACTTTCACAGCAGCCAGTCACATTGCTTTGCCTGCCAGGCCCGATGACCTTTATCCCACACTTGCCACACAAGGTTCTTTCGGTACTGCCGTTGCATTTCTTTTTGTAATGGGCTTGATAGCGGCTTCATTTGCCAGTGCCGATTCGGCATTGACATCCCTTACTACCTCTTTTTGCGTAGATATCTTAAATGTTTCAAAAAAAGGCCAACCTGCCCAGTTGAAAATGCGTCAATATGTACATATACTCATGGCCATTGCCCTAATCCTCGTGATGATTATTTACAGGCTTATAGATAACCCCATTATTATTAATGCCGTATTTAAGGTGGCAGGGTATACCTATGGTCCCCTGCTTGGTTTATATGCTTTCGGGATGCTTACTAAAATTAATACCAATGATAAATGGATTCCTGCCATTTGTATTTCCGTTCCCGTGATTTGTTTTATCATTAACAATTATTCTGAACAGTTGTTTTCAGGTTACAAATTCGGGTTTGAAATGCTAATCATTATTGCTTTGCTTACCTTTATGGGGCTTTTAACAGCTTCCAGGTTCACTTCTAAAACAATAAATGGATAAAACAGTAAGGATATTATCAGTTGACGGAGGTGGCATTCGTGGCATTTTGCCTGCTACCTTCCTAAGTGTATTAGAAGATAGGTTGAGGGAAAAATCAGGCAATGAAAGTTTTAAGCTTGCCGATGCGTTCGATATGATTGCGGGTACCAGTACCGGCGGCTTACTCACTTGTATCTATCTTACTCCGGATGACGCCAATCCTTTAGTTTCAAAATATACAGCCCGCCAGGCCCTTGAATTTTATTTCGGATATGGAGGCTCTGTATTTGCACCCGATGAGCATGGCGGATTTCATAAGTACTCCACAACAGGGCTTATATCGGGATTGGATAACTTTTTTGGAAACCTTAAACTATCCCAACTAATAAAGCCATCCTGTATTACTGCATACGATATGATGCGCAGCGAAGCTTGTCTCTTCCTTTCGCACAAAGCCATCAGTGACCCACGGTCAAATTATTATGTAAAGGATGTGGCAAGGGCTACTTCCGCTTTGCCGGGTATATTTCCGCCTGCCACCGTATATTCATTGGGAGACACGAAGCATACATTTATTGACGGAAGTATTTTTGCATATAATCCCGCTTTACAAGCATATCTCGCAGCTAAAACAATTTCCCCCAATGCCAGGAATTTCATGCTGCTTTCATTGGGTACGGGGCTTTTGGCAACAGCCTATACCCCCGAACAGTTAGAAGATACAAGCGAAGGTAACTGGGCACGCCTTTTGGCAGATATAGCTTTTTCTGCCCATAGTGATGTAGTGCATTACCAGTTGGAAGAATTATTTATGGCAAAGCCCGGATCCACATATATACGCCTCCAGCCTCCATTGCAGGGGCTAAATAGGGAGATGGATAATACCTCGGAGGAAAATGTTCATGCCCTTTATAAGGCAGGATTGGAATTTGTAAGCAGCAATGAAAAAACAATACTGGAAATAGTAAACAGTATGTACCCTGATAACTAACAGGGTCGTAAAAACTTCGTTTACAGTGGGGATATACCTAAAAACAGTAAATTTGTAAACAACTGTTCCCCTGTAAGCATTGTAAATGAGGAGAAAAAAAACTAGAATAAGTACTATACTTTTTTGCCTCGGCATATGTCTTTTTGCTTCCTGTCACAAAAGTTCTCCTTCCTGGGATACACAGGTTCTTGCCCCTGTTGTTAATGCCTCCCTCTCTATTAACAATATTATTACTTCCAATTATATAAAGAATAATCCCAATGACAGTTCTGTTTCATTAGTTTTTACTGACTCGTTATATAACCTGAATATTGATACATTACTAACCATACCCGATACGGTGTTAAGCTACATTGACACAAATCCTCTGCCTATCAAATACACAGTAAATCCGGGGACACAAATAGTTTATTACCAAAAAACAACTACATACCCCATTAGCACTGTTCAACTAACAGAAGGAATATTGAAATCAGGCTTTTTAAATTTTAGAGTCATAAACCCTTTGTCTCAGCCCATAGACTATACATATAAGGTTCTTAACGTGATAAACATAAACAACAAGGGAGATACCCTCGGCGTAACTAATGTGAAGATTCTTCCGAAAGATTCCTTAATAGAACAATTTTCCTTGGCTAATTACCGGGTTGATTTTACGGGACCTACACATAATGGATATAATGATATTACTAAACGTGTCTCCGTTACCCTTGACCCAAGCGGAAGTCCCATAACGCTTGTACCCAACGATACACTGGCATTTGCCAAAGTTACCTTTTCTAATATTATTCCTTCTTATGTGAAGGGGTATTTTGGAACTGTTGTTAAAACTTTCGATCCTCAAAAGGTATCTTTCCCGGTATTTAATAAAATTGTATCAGGGAGCCTTAATCTTCAAAGTGTGAATGCAAATATTACCATTACGAATGGATTTGGAGTAGATGCAAGCCTTACACTTCCCGAATTGGTTTCATACAATAGCCATACCGGCATTTCCGTTGCCCTCCAGGATAATGCCCTTATTAATTCTACTATCCATATAAACAGGGCTGTACCTACTAATAATCCTTCGTCTCCGGTAAACCCTTTCGTAACTACTTTTTCGCTTAATCCCTCTAATTCCAATGTCCTGTCATGGCTTGATAATTTGCCCGGCAGTGTTATATATAAATTACAGGTTGAAACCGATCCGCTTGGTAATGTATCAGGTTTTAATGATTTTGCCTATTATGGATATGGAATACAGGCAAATATTAATGTTACTATTCCACTTTCATTAATAGCTACCAACCTTACCCTTGCGGATACACTGGCAGTAAATTTTGGAGGAGCAGGAAGCACAACCCAGCACGTAAAAAGCGGAACGCTCACTATTTATGCAGCTAACGGGTTCCCTTTTAGCGCAGGCATAGAG
>Ga0206823_1031_pt1 | contig 41782 bp, 42 predicted proteins | sample Alteio_BWOrgCont_81_FD_152868 | JGI IMG/M metagenome (GOLD analysis project Ga0206823, IMG submission 152868) | Enriched cells from forest soil in Barre Woods Harvard Forest LTER site, Petersham, Massachusetts, United States -... | ecosystem: Environmental > Terrestrial > Soil > Temperate forest >...
GGTGGTGCTGGTGGAACAGGCGGCACTGGTGGAACAGGTGGAGCTGGTGGAATGGGTGGTGCTGGTGGAACAGGCGGCACTGGTGGAACGGGCGGTGCTGGTGGAATGGGCGGTGCTGGTGGAATGGGCGGTGCTGGTGGAATGGGTGGTGCTGGCGGAACAGGCGGTACTGGTGGAATGGGTGGCGCTGGCGGAACAGGCGGTGCTGGCGGAACGGGTGGTGCTGGTGGAACGGGTGGTGCTGGTGGAAGTTGCGGTGGTGGTGGATTCTTTTCAAACTTAGCCAGTACAATGACAGGCACCACAAACTCATGTGGCGGCGCGGGAGGTGCTGGCGGTACCGGTGGAACAGGCGGTACCGGTGGAACAGGTGGTGCTGGCGGAACAGGTGGTGCTGGCGGAACAGGCGGTACTGGTGGAATGGGTGGTACCGGTGGAACAGGTGGTGCTGGCGGAACAGGTGGTACTGGTGGAACGGGTGGTACCGGCGGAACAGGTGGTACTGGTGGAACGGGAGGTACTGGCGGAACAGGCGGTACCGGTGGAACAGGTGGTACCGGTGGAACAGGTGGTACCGGTGGAACGGGAGGTACTGGCGGAACAGGCGGTACCGGTGGAACAGGTGGTACCGGTGGAACAGGTGGTGCTGGCGGAACAGGTGGTACTGGTGGAACGGGTGGTACCGGTGGAACAGGTGGTACCGGCGGAACAGGTGGTACTGGTGGAACAGGCGGTACTGGTGGTACCGGCGGAACAGGTGGTGCTGGCGGAATGGGCGGCACAACAGGTGGGGTTTATCTTGCTCCGAATATTTTAACCGCTACTGTAAATGGCGGTGAGACCGTAACTGCAATTTTGTCTTTAACTGATCAACCTCCTGTCGGCGGATTATCGACTGGAAACCTTGTTGTCCTGGATTTCCCATTTACTACCCAAGTTATGACTTCACCCGGAACGGCACTTGCTAATACGGATTATGACCCAGGAGTAACCATCGGCGGTAGCGGCACAGGAAATCCTATCATGGTAACATTCCCAGCCGGTAGCAACAGCCAGATTCTGCAAGTGCAAACTTTGTCTAATCCTAACAACATAGCAGCTGTAACTTTTGATTTAAAAATTGACCAGGCAACTCTTCCGCCGGGTGCTGATACTAACATTATTTCAAGCCCGACAGATATAAATATCGTTATCAACAATAATGGTATTAGCGGCGGAACAGGCGGTGCCGGTGGAACGGGCGGTACCGGTGGAACAGGTGGAACAGGCGGCGGTGGCGGAACAGGCGGTACTGGCGGAATGGGCGGTACCGGTGGAACAGGCGGCTCTGGCGGAACAGGTGGTGCTGGCGGAATGGGCGGTACCGGTGGAACAGGTGGTGCTGGTGGAATGGGCGGTATTGGCGGAATGGGCGGTATTGGCGGAATGGGCGGTACCGGTGGAACAGGCGGCGGTGGCGGAACAGGCGGTACTGGCGGAATGGGCGGTACTGGCGGAATGGGCGGTACCGGTGGAACAGGCGGCGGTGGCGGAACAGGTGGTGCTGGTGGAATGGGCGGTACCGGTGGAACAGGTGGTACTGGCGGAACAGGTGGCACTGGAGGCAGTAACGGTGCGATTATAGTGCCTGATCTTCAACAAGCTAATGTAACGGCTGGAAATCCGGCAATAATAGATTTAATATTAAAAGATGCCGTGACCGGCGCTTCTATTCCAGCCCCATTTGATTTCACAGTTTCACTACAAACTGCCATGGGAACCGCATCCGATCAAACGGATTATGATCCATATATAAACACCACCGTAGATCCTTCCGGTAACGTAACTCAAGGTGGCACGTCTAACCCTGCTTCCTTGGCTTTCACTGCCGGGGATACTGATCACAAAATTGCGGTATTATCTCTGCCAGGCGCGGCGAATGGGGTCACCTTCACTATAACCCTTGGAACAATCACTCCCTCAAGCGGCGGAGCCACCACTATCAGCGAACCTATCAACCCTATAACCATCACCATTAACGATAGTTGCGGATTAGCGGCTCAATTCATGAGCGCCCTCAGTAATAGCGCCGCATGTGGCGGCAGCGGAGGCTCCGGAGGAAATGGAGGAAGCGGCGGGAATGGCGGTTCGGGCGGCTTAGGAGGAAATGGCGGTATAGGAGGTATTGGTGGCACAGGCGGAACCGGAGGTGCGGGAGGCACCGGAGGTAACGGCGGAATAGGAGGCACAGGTGGAACCGGAGGTACAGGAGGTACAGGAGGTACAGGAGGTACAGGAGGTACAGGAGGTACAGGAGGTACAGGAGGTACAGGAGGTACAGGAGGTATCGGAGGTATTGGAGGAAATGGCGGGATAGGAGGTGTTGGTGGCACAGGCGGAACCGGAGGTGCAGGAGGCACCGGAGGTATAGGAGGAACAGGCGGTACTGGCGGAACTAATGGCGGATGCCCTGCAGGTCAAAGTTCTCTCATATGTTATTTTGCGACGCAGCCCACTCCTAATCCTTCCACAGCTTGTTGGGATAGCAAATGCAACAATGTCGGTTGTGACCCTATATGGGGCCTGGAAACAGCTTGTATCAGCAATCCCGGTTGCCCTCCATGTGGTAGCGCCCCTTCCGGCAGCAGCACCACTACCAGCACCAGTACGACAAGTACAAGCACCAGCACTAGTAGCGGCGGTGGCAATAGCGGTTCGGGCGGCAGCGGCGGTATCATAGGAACCGGCGGCAGCGGCGGCATTATAGGTAACGGCGGCAGTAATGGAACCGGAGGACTCGGTGGAAATATAGGTGGTGGTATCGGAGGCAGTGGCGGCACGGGCGGCACATCCGGAGGTGCGGGCGGAGATGAAGGAACCGGCGGCGCCGGTGGGGCCGGAGGAACTGGAGGAACTGGCGGCAACATCGGAGGTTCCGGCTCTGTACCGGTAATTGACCCACTAGTCGCCTGTACTTCGGCCGGCAATACCGGAGCTGCTGTAATCGGAATTGATTTAGGCGCCGGAGCATTAATAACCAGAATAGACGATAATGGAGCCGCCATCATGACCGCCGGTGGCTCCCTCAATGGTTTTAACAATGCCGGCATCACAAACTCGCAAGGAGTCACAAGCGGCTGGACTAATAATAATACTCAAGTCCTATGCATAACCGATTCTTCCAAAAGCGCCAATAACGGTTTAGTAAGAAGTTCCGGCGTTAGTGAATATTCCATCGTTGGGATGCACAACCTAGCCCAGTTCCCAAATCGGGTTCTGGCTATAGTTAACCTTACCCAGGCAAAAATCCGGCTTTACGGAGTATCGCTCGCTAATCTTAATCAATTAACCCTGGAAGGAGGGCAATTTGATATAGCAATGTCCGCTGCCAATCCTAACGATGTGGCAAAATTGCAGGCCATCACCTTAACCCCCACGCCTTATGGCACCAATGATGTCACGCTTACCAGAAGCAATGCCGCCACTATATCCGAATTTTTCGAAATGCCTTCAACCGAAACGGTAAGCCCTATCGACGGCAACACATTAAACACCAGCGTTGCCCTGCATGTATTTAATTCCGCAACTCCAATAGCTGATTTGACCTCTGCCGCCTTCATGCAATTCATCGGAACCTGCCAGAACCGGGTGAATGGGCCTTTGAATATGGATAGCATAGCTAACAATGCCCAATGTTCTTCTCTTGCCGGGAATGTCTTTGGCTATATACAGGATACCGGTAAAATCTTTCAGATATCCTCAACTCAAGTTGGCGGTTCCACCACGGGAGCCGGGCGAGTGGCACAGTTATTATTAAGTTCGCAGGCGCAGCAGAATAAAATACAAAGCAACCTGCAAACCCTTCAGCAGCAACTGAATGATTTTAAGCAGCAATTCAAACAGTAGAAACTAAGGTAATAACAACTTTGTATTCTATCTTAATTTGCTGTGACCTTTAGGAAATAAAAAAGGCCCCTTGCAAGCAAGAGGCCTTTTTTGGATAGTCTTAACTAATTAACGACGGCCAGAAGACGAAGAACTTCCGCTTTGGGAACTTGATGAATAATTCCCGCTGGAAGAAGAGCCGCTGGAACCGCCGCGATTGCTGCTCGAAGAGCCGGAGCTGCTCGAGTCATTATCGTTTTTGTGGCTTTCGCTGCCGGCTGCGGCATGGCCTGCGGAATCACCTTTCCAACCTTGCCCTTGTCCGCTTGCATTGTTAGAAGACGAAGCGTTTTTATTGTTGCTCGAGCTTCCGCCGCGGTTAGAAGAGCCGCTTTGGTTATCGGATTCAAAACGTCCTTGTGAATCCCTCTCGCGGTTTTGCGAGCTATTTTGATAATTATTACTTTGTGTATTTGGCATAATCACTCCTTATTATGTTACTAAATTAACTGCAAAATTGCAGGAGTAATTTATTTAGCAGACACAATATAAATTCTAGAGCCGGACTATTAGGACAAATTATAAAAATTATGTTAGCGGTTTAACTCTTTCCCGCTTTCTCATCGCCAGGCAGCACATATTTGGTGCCTTCCCATGGGCTTAAAAAATCAAAATTGCGAAACTCCTGGTCAAGTTTCACCGGTTCATAGACCACGCGTTTTTTATCCGGGTCATAGCGCATCTCGACATAGCCGGTTAATGGGAAATCCTTGCGCTGTGGGTGGCCGTCAAAACCGTAATCGGTTAAAATGCGGCGCAGGTCCGGATGGCCGTCAAACCGCACGCCATACATATCCCACACTTCGCGCTCATACCAGTTGGCGCTGTTATATAGCGAGCAGGCCGAAGGAATCGGCGTTGTTTCATCCACATAAACTTTAATGCGCAAGCGCCGGTTATATTTCAGGCTGATAAGGTTATAATTAACTTCAAATCTATCTTCCCGCTCGGGATAATCTACGCCGCAGATATCGGTGAGGATTTTGAATAGGCATTGCGAATCATCCCGCAGGAATGCCAAGATGGCGAGAATATCCTCCGGCTTGGCATATCCGATCAATTCGCCGTTTAAGGTTTCGGTTTTGCATTCGATGCCGCTTTTGGCAAGCGATTCGCTGATGTGAGAAGTAAAATTCTCCAGTGATTCGGACATTTGTTTACAAAGCCCTTTTTATATTATTCAAAGCCGCCGAAGGGGAAGCGCCATGCAGAATACCGCTTTGTAGAACCAGATATATTATGAATATCACCAGTATAATAGTTAAAATATTTCTTATCATTTTAGCTTGCCCTCTTAATAACGGTTTCTTTATCTTCTTCTAAAGCTGCAATATACCATATTAATTATGCAAATCGACGAAAGCGCGGAGAACGGCGTTCATCCTGGCCTGATAGTCGGACATATGGCCCTGGAACCAGGAAAAAATCTCCGGCTCAACCGACAAGGAATAACGCGGAGCAAGATAGCGGACAAGCCTGGCTTTTTTCCAATCCCCGGCCTTAGTGAGAGCCGCATCCGGATCGGAAGCGGCGGCATGTGCGATTTCGGCATCCGTCAGATTGCTAACACGTTTCCAATCCGTCTTTCCTTTAGTTTTTTTTGAATTTCCAATAGGCTTTGCGTTCATTATCATGCGCCCTCCGCGCCGAAATTATACGAATTTTATCTTCCCTCACAGTATATACCACCAGCACTTCCTTTTCACGTAAAATTCCTATGGCTTTTAATCGTCTTTCGCCATAATCATTTCGCGTATCCTCAATTTCCACAATTTCATCAGAGAAAATTCGTTTTACATCGCGAAAATCATAGCCGTGTTTTGATATGTTGCTCCTGTTTTTCTTTTCGTCCCAGACAAATTCCATTACCCCGCCCTTTTAATAACGGTCCCCGTCCGCCTAATTTTTTTCTGCAACTGCAACACACCATACATCAGCGCCTCGGCTGTGGGCGGGCAGCCTGGAACATAGATATCCACCGGGACGATGCGGTCGCAGCCGCGCACCACCGAATAGGAATAATGGTAATAGCCGCCGCCATTGGCGCAAGAACCCATCGAAATCACCCAGCGCGGCTCGGCCATTTGGTCATATACTTTACGTAAGGCAGGAGCCATTTTATTGCATAATGTCCCCGCGACAATCATCACGTCTGACTGGCGCGGAGAAGGCCGAAACACCATGCCGAACCGGTCCATATCATAACGCGAAGCCGCCGCTTGCATCATCTCCACCGCGCAGCAAGCCAGCCCAAACGTCATCGGCCACAGCGAGCCGGTGCGCGCCCAATTCACCAGGCTATCCAGCTTGGCGATAACGAACCCTTTGTCGGAAAGCTCGTCGGTGACTTTGCCGATAATTTCCTGCTCAGGCATCTGGTTTACTCCAACTTTCATAATGCTAATATCTCTTTTGGATAAAATTTGTCAAACGATGCGATTTTCCGATAGTGACTCATTTTGAATTCTCTCTTTATGTCATACTCGGGCTTGACCCGAGTATCCATCGAAAAACAACAATTATTTTTTGATAGACCCTCGGGTCAAGCCCGAGGGTGACACCATAAAAATGCAAAATGAGTCACTACCGATCTTCCAGTTATGTCTTCTCGCCATTATCAGGTTTGCACAATCAAAATAGGAAATAATATAATCGCTATCGTACAGAATTGTCATCGGGTCGGGGCATGACGTAATCGTAAATGTCGTTATGCTGAAGTGCGGCAAATGATACCCCGCTCTCCGGGCCGCGTATGCAGCCAACCCATGGCTCTATATCGTCCAATGAATATTGCCTTCCGGTATTAGGGCTTATTCTCTGCAATGCGCGTTGTATAATATAACGCAGCCATTGTTTTACCTGCATACCCTCCTCCCGCGCTAATAACTCAGTGGCGTGGTAGGAATTGGCATCAAACTCTATTTCTTCGCGTATCATACGGTTTATTATATGGCGTTAGGAGAAGATGGTCAATAAATACCGCCTTGCAGAAATTACTCCCATTCTAGCGTTCCAAAATCTGAATCTGCTGTAACATGATGCTATACACTTCTTTGTTCTCCACGCTCCCGAACCTTGCTTTGCAACTCATTATTTGCAATCTGGATAAGGCCATCTAAAGCTTTTTCCTTATTAGTACCGTATGTAGTTTCCTCAAGATCTACAAAAAACTCCCTCACGACAGACGCTATTTCTCTCTTGGCTCCTGCACTGATTTGCGCGGTCAGGAATCTTTCAGAGTCGTCTTCACGCGCGGTTCGCGCCGGCCGGTTGATTAGCTCGCGTACAGCACAGGCTTCAGCTATCATCTCAAGCGCCGCCTCCACATTTTCCTTTTGCAATTCTGCAATAGGCTCATCCACACCCAGAACTTCCAAAAATAAAAGACCCATCTCTCCTATTTCACTAGGCAGAAGATGAGACCTGGAATGCTTGATTTTCAATCTCCTGTCGCGTCTCTCTATAGCATAAGCTTTAACTAGAGCCTGCGCTAGCTTTGGCGTAATGTCAACATACAGTATCGGATCACGTGCTGTTCCCTTTACTGAAACCACTATTCCTGCTGTATTTTTTTTATTAATACAATCTACAACTTCACTCTCAAATGCCTGAATACTTACGAAGTGATCTGAAAAAGAGTCATTCGCTTTTCGAAAAAGTTCACCAATCAATTCACCACAACCAGAATGATCAGCTATATTCTGGATACGCTTGCTGTTAAAAGATTCAATTCTAAGAGTATCCTTAAGAACCTGCCCACTTGCAACCTGGTCGATCCTTCCCCAATCATTGTCTAAAATTCCCGCTACTTCTTCTATTTCTTTCATTCACTCCCACTCCAACGCCCCTTTCTTCCACTCATAAGCAAAGCCCACCGTCAATATCCCCAAAAACACCATCATCGACCAGAACCCGAACATGCCGATTTTTCCGAGGGCTATCGCCCAGGGGAATAAAAAGGCAATTTCCAAGTCGAATATTATGAATAGGATGGCCACCAGACAAAACCGCACCTCGAATTTCCCGCGCGCATCGGAAAACGGCTCAAACCCGCATTCATAACTGGATATTTTTTCTTTGTCAGGACGCCTTAAGGCAATGATGAACGGCAGGGCTATGGCGATGAAAGCCATAAGAATGGAAATCCCTAAGAACAGTAGAATCGGTAGATATTGCGACAGGATATTTTGCATAACTTGAAAATATAATAGATTCCTGTAAGGTCAGGTCAAGATATTTAGAGTAATTCGTAATTAGTAATTAGTAATTCGATAATTCGAATGGCAGCAACGCGAAATAGTTTTGTAAAAAAATATTCGGAACTTGAGGTTTATAAACGCGCTTATGCTACCGCTTTAAATATTCACCACATTACTAAAAACTTTCCTGCAAGCGAGCAGTACGAAATTGCCAAACAAATGAGAAGAGCGAGTAAAGGAATATGTGCTAACATAGCTGAAGGCTTTGGAAAACAAAGCTCTTCCTCTGCAGAATTTGGAAGATTTCTAAATATTGCAATCGGCTCAGCGAATGAAATGATGGTATGGATAAATTTTTGCTACGACCTAAAATATATAAAAGAAGAAATTTATAGCAAGTGGCACGACAATTATGATGCCATAGCTAAAATGCTGACCAATTTGAAACCCTAACGAATTACGAATCATCGAATTACGAATTACTTAAAATTATGGCTAAAAAAAATAAACCCACCCGCCGCCTTTCCACCAATCTTGTCCGGGGCGGCACCATGCGTTCCAATTTCGGCGAGACTTCGGAGGCCATTTTTTTGAATTCCGGGTTTTGCTATGATTCGGCGGAGACAGCGGCGAGCCGGTTTGACGGCACTGCGCCCGGCTATGTATATTCGCGTTATTCCAATCCCAGCCTCACCATGCTGGAGCAGCGCATTGCATTGATTGAAAATGCCGAGCGCGCCTGTGTGGTGGCGAGCGGAATGGCGGCGGTTTTTGCATCACTAATGTGCCAGCTGAAAACCGGCGATCATGTGGTGGCTAATAAAGTTCTATTCGGCTCCTGCTATTATATAATCACGCAAGTGCTGCCACGGTTTGGCATTGAATATACATTGGTTGATGGCAAAAATCCTAAGGAATGGGAAAAGGCTTTTCGCAAAAATACTACTTGTGTTTTTATAGAAACCCCAGCAAATCCAACGCTGGAATTGGTGGATATAAAATTCGTCGCCGGTCTATGCAAAAAAGCCAAGGCTTGCCTGATTGTCGATAATATATTCGCCACTCCCCTACTCCAGCGGCCTTTAGAGCTTGGCGCCGATGTGGTGGTTTATTCCACTACCAAACATATGGACGGCCAGGGCCGCACCCTTGGCGGCGCGGTGGTTGGGACGGAAAAATTCATCGCTGAAACTTTGTTGCCGTTCCATCGCCATACCGGCCCGGCGCTCAGCCCTTTCAATGCCTGGGTGGTTCTGAAAGGCCTGGAAACCATGGATTTGCGCATGGAGAAGCATTGCGCCAATGCTATGAAAGTCGCAGCATTCCTGGAGAATCACAAAAAAATCGAAAAAGTTTATTATCCGGGCTTAAAAAGCTTCCCGCAATATGCGCTGGCAAAAAAACAGATGAGCGCCGGGGGAAATATGATAGCATTCACAGTGAAAGGCGGGCAGAAAGGCGCTTTCAAACTGATGAACGGCCTGGAAATCATCGATATATCGAACAATCTCGGCGATGCCAAAAGCCTAATCACCCACCCTGCCACCACCACGCATTCCAATATAGCCGCGGATGAGCGCGCGGCGCTTGGCATTAGCGAAGGCTTATTGCGGCTCTCAGTCGGAATCGAGGATGCGGATGATTTACTGGAGGATTTGGAAGGGGCGCTTTAGTTAGAGAATTTAGAACTTACACCAAATATGCTTTTAAGCACAATCCTCGCATAATCCATATAAGGTAATATCGTGTGTCATGGTCTTGAATCCTTTTGGCACTAGTTTGTTGATTTCCTTAAGGCAACCTTCCAACTCATAAACATTACTGCATTTAGTGCATTTGAAATGGTGATGATGGTGTTTCACTTGCTCATAACGCAATGGATCACCGGGAATTGTTACCGTTTGTAATTCGCGCCCTTCGCATAAGCGGTTTAATTCGCGGTAAATGGTGGCAAGGCCAAGGGTGGGGAGCTGTTTTCGGCCAAGCGCCAGTATTTCATGGATAGTCAGCGGCCGGGGGGCTTTTTCCAGCACCGCCGCCACTATTTCCTTCTGCCTGGTTTTACGCGCCTGCATCAGCCTACTATTAAAAAATCATTCTGCGTAAGCTGGCTTTGCATGACGCCCTGCAAGGCAATCGTGCCGCCGCCGGATATATGGATGATGGCCGATGCATCCACCGCGCTAAGCGCTGCCGCGCTGGTAGCGAATATTGCGCTATTGAATTCTATTTTATCGCTACCCGGATGGAAATCGGTTATCACATCCTGCCCGATTGGGCCGTTAAAATTATTAAACAGAAAAATATTCGCGCCGCTTACGCCTGTCATTGTATTATTGCCGAGATTGCCGGAAATCGTATCATGCCCGGAGCCGCCGGTTATGCTGTCATTCCCCTGCCCGCCTTGCAATAAACTGGAGCCGCTGCCGCCGATGATGGTATCGTTTCCCATATTGCCATTGATATCAGCCGGGCCGCTGCCGCTATGGATTATATCGTCGCCTTTACCTGTGCTTATTGTATCGTTTCCCGCGCCGCCCGTTATAGAATCATTCCCTTGGCCCGAGGAAATAAAATCCCCGGCATTATTGGCAATAATAGAATCATTGCCTGAGCCGGTAAGCGCTTGTTGGATGTGAGTATTATAAGAAACGAAATAATTGGATTGCCCGACAGTGCTTACGCCGCCTTGCCGCAAATCCAGGCTGACATTTCCGCCATAGCCGGTAGTATTGAATTGATTGACGCCACCGGCATCCCATATAGCCTGGGTGGTAAGCGCGCCGGTGATATTATAAACGGTGTTCCCGGCATTATAGCCAGTATTCGCGCCATATAAATATTGCATCGCCAATACATCATAAAGCATCGGCGTTTCAGCCGGATTGGCGGCATTGGCATAATTGCCGTAATCATATGCCATCACCGTATAATCGTTATTGCCGGCGGCGAAAGGCAAGAAAGGCTGCAGGCCATCCGCGTCACCGCCATAATTTTCCGGGTGCTTGAGGCCTAGGGCATGGCCCATTTCATGAATCATGGTCATGATGATATCAGCCTGCGGGTTAGCCGCCGGTTTATTGGGATCATTAGGGTCTACATGCACTTCGGCATTGGTTATTTGGGTGCCCGCAAAAGTCGGGTAAGTCACCCCGAGTTCGCCTTGCGATACAAGGCTGGTATCCTCAACCGCTAAAATTTGCGCATTAGCCGCTGCCGCCGAACTGGAAGGAATATAGTTAAAATGCACATTGGCAATATTAGCCCAGGTTTGCAAAGCATAATTGAAATCATTAACGAAAGCGGCATCCGGGCTGCCCTGGAAACTGTAGCTAACGCTCGCACCTTGATGCAAAGTACCGGTCCAGTCAAAACCCACCAGTAGCGAATCAATCCTATTATCCCCGGAAAGAAAAGCCGTATTATCAAAGCCGTTATAGCTGTATGCTAAGCTTACCTTTCTATCCAGACCGGATACCATATGAATTTTTCCTGATTATAAAGGAGACAGTATAGCAAATTGAGAGAAGAATATCAATAAGCAGGAAATTCGGTAGTGACTCATTTTGCATTTTTAGGTGTCACCCTCGGGCTTGACCCGAGGGTCCATCAAAAAGTAATTGTCTTTTATAGATGGATACTCGGGTCAAGCCCGAGTATGACACAGGAGAGAATTCAAAATGAGTCACTACCGAATTTTGATGACCATTTTTAAGTCCATCCCAAGGAACCACCTAAAATGAAATTTGAGTCACTATATAAATTTATGATTATTCATTTGATGCGATAGATATAAAAGCGTACGTACGTTTTTTTATAGTAGTTGGTATGGCCCGATTTTACAGGCGCCTCCACCTTTCTCACCTCCCCCACCAACATATTGTTTAAAACACGTACGTACGCTTTGCGGATTGGCAAACGCAATAGAATTGCGCAAAATTATAGAGAATCTAAATAACTACTGAATTTTCTAAAGTCATGTCATGAACTCAAAATCACTGGCCACAAGATGCGCATGTAACCCCGTTATAACCAGGGTATTAGCATGGCCGGCGCTGCCAAAGGTGATGGTCGCGATATTGCCGGCAGCGTTATAAGTTATGTTATTTAATACTGCGGTTTGCAGCAGCGCTGCGATTTGCGCCGGGGTTCCGGCGGGCAGGTTAGTGGAATCTAAAATGATTTCATCGCTGCCATGCACGAAATTATTAACCGTCGTGGTGGGGTAATTGGTACCGGAGGCCTTAAGCGTTCCATTGGCATTCAGCACATAATTATTATAATAAACTTCATCGGCGCCGCTGCCGAGGTTAAATACGCTGCTGCCGTAACCGGCATAAAAATCATTGCCGCCGGAGCCTGCGGTGGCAGTGCTGTTTCCCGAACCGGCGCCGAATGTATCCTCGCCGGTATTGCCTGCGAATGATATGGAATTATTCCCCGGCCCCGCAGTTATTGAATATTCCACCGCGCCGGAGGTGGCGGTTACGGTATCGTTAAATTGGCTGAGAATATAGTTAGTGACGCCCGTAACTGAATCAGCGCTGATGCCATGAGTTATCGATACGCCCGCGGCCCCAAGGGTTATTTTTACCGCCTGAGCGGAATAATTGGCGCTTACCGTATCGTTGGCATTACCAATGATGCTGTCGGCCGATAATGCCACAGTGCCGATATATACCAGTGAATGGCCGTTGGCGGTAATATTATTGAACCCACCTTTCCCGTCCACGATATCGAATCCGCTGCCGGTGCTGATAGTATCATTGCTTATATTGCCATACAGCATATCATGCCCACTGCCTCCGGTGATATTGATAGTATTGGAGCCGAGCCCGCCGATGATTGTATTGCTGCCGCTGCCGCCAGCGATATTGATGATTTTAGTTTCAGATAACGAGCCTTGCGCATCGATATAATTACTGCCGCCACCGAGAGTAAAAATATCGCTGCCTTGCGAGCCGGTGATGGTATTATTCCCGCTGCCGACGGTGATTTGATCCGGATTTGAAGAACCAGGATGGCCGCCATGCAGATACAAGCTGTTATTGCCGTTCCCAAGCTTTATGATAACGCCGACACTAAGCTGCGTATCGATATTATTATTGCCGTTGCCAGCGGTGAGGCTATCGTTGATAGTGAAAAAGCCCGATCCAACAAAAGTGTTATTCCCCGCACCCAAGGTAAAAGAATTAGGGCCGCCGGTTATACTGTCATGCAAAAGTGCGGAATGCGGATCGCTTATGACATTTACATAAAATTCATTGATAAGATTATTGCCTGAGCCTGCGGTAATGGTGTCAAATCCCGGGCCGCCGAGACGCACTTCGTTGTTTCCTGCGCCAAGCGTGATTAAGTTATGCCCGGTTTTATCGCCAAACGCCGCTACCAATATCTGCCCGAGCCCAGCACCGGCATTGATGGTATCATTTCCGCCCGCTTGGGTATCTATAGTGTCATTCACGCTGCCGAGTGAAACAATAATCGAATCATTTCCCATTTCGCTGGCTATGATATTGCCGTTACTGCCGATGGTGTATATGTCATGGCTGGCAAAAGGATTATAAATAGTCACGCCGGTAGCGCCGGCAGTGTTTATAGTATCATGCCCGCCCTGCCCGTCATATGTCCGGTTAGAAACGGCGGAGATTACGAAATCATTTCCAGCAGTGCCATAAATTGTGGTCATAATACCTCATTTATATTTATCAAAGTTAAGCTAACCGGCATTTATTAACTTCGACAGTTAAATGTTTTATCGATGTGAATTCCGCCAGCAAATTTTTGTAATGCTCGGTTGGTTGCGGCTTATCGGTTACTATGGAAATTATGGCGGATAATTTATTCGGCGCCATGCTCCATAAATGGAAATCGGCAATTTTATTGTCAGCATCGCCCTCGATAATCTGCCTAATCCGCTGCTCTATTTCCGGGTCTGGAACTTCATCCAGCAGGATTTTTCCAGTTGCTCGGATAAGGCTGAAAGACCATTGAGCAATTACCAGCGCACCGACGATTCCCATTAGCGGGTCCAGCCATATAAGCCCGTATAGTTTCCCCATCGTGAGGGCAAAAATCGCCAACAGCGAGGTAATCGCATCGGCAATCACATGCAGGTAAGCCGCGCGCAAATTATGGTCGTGATGGTGGTGTTCATCATCATGATGATGGTGATTATCCTGGAGTAATAAAGCGCTTGCTACATTCACGATTAATCCAAGAATGGCTATGCCTATGGCTTCATTAAAATTGATAGGACGCGGCGAATAAAGCCGGGCAATCGATTCTCCTGCCACTATAATGGCAACCATGCCTAGTATCACTGCACTGGTGAATCCGCCTAGAGCATTGACCTTACCGGTGCCAAAACTATAGCGGCGATTGGCGGCGTGTTTGCGCGCAAAAAAATAGGCAAAAGCGGCAATGCCAAGCGCCCCGGCATGGGTGGACATATGCCAGCCATCTGCCAAAAGTGCCATTGAATTAAAAATCATCCCGCAGGTGATTTCGAGTATCATCATCAGAAGAGTGATACCCACCACGCACCACACCCGCCGCTCACTTTTCACCTCACCGCCGGTTAAGTGTGAATGCTCATATTGCAGATGCTCCATATCGTGCGTATGCATGAAACTCTTAGCTGCCGTGAATATTAAAAAGCGCCGCCACGCCTAAAATAGCAAAAATTATGGCAGCGATGATGCGAATAAGCCTTATCGGCAAGTTCTTGGTTAAAATACCGCTCATGAACACCACCGGCACATTCGCCGCCATCATCCCTAGCACCGTGCCGCCGACCACCGCTGGAATATTATGGAATTCCGCGGCAAGCTGCGCCGTTATTATTTGCGTTTTATCGCCGATTTCTGCCAGGAAAAATGCAACGAAGCTGGCCAGGAACGCGCCATAAGGCTTGATTTTCGTATCTTCCTTGGAAACTTTCTCCGGCTTCAGCATCCATAATGCCGTAACCAAAAAAGATGCAGCCAGCACATAGCGCAGGAAATTCCGGCCGACATGCTCGCTAATCCAAGCGCCAAGCTCCCCGGCTATAACGTGATTTACGAAGGTTGCAAGAAATATTCCGGCAATTACCGTGAATGGTTTTTTAAACCGACTAGCCAAAAGAAGCGTGAGGATTTGCGTTCTATCGCCGATTTCCGCCAACCCAACCGAGGCAAAAGATGCGAGAAAAGATTCCATTTATGACCTTAAGAATTAAGTGATATCAAGAGCACAATAACCTCGCCCGCCACAACCGGATTATCTTGCCTTGCGCCTTTTTACTATAAGTTGCGATTAATGCATATAGTATAAATTATCAGAGGTTGTCATCCCGGCGAAGGCCGGGATCCAGGCCTAACTATTTACGCAAGCGGATAAGCATGGTTCCCGGCTCTCAAAGGGATGACAGGAAAGGATAAATCCTAATATGAACTTTAATTCTAAGGAAACTAAACATTCGACAAACCACCTGGAAAAAATCATCAATGCCGGGCTGATTGCATTGGTGTGCCTAGCGCCCCTGCCCTTTGCCGCGGTGGAAACCGTCAGTTATTCTTCTCTAGCGGTAATTACCGGCATTCTCCTTTTGCTCTGGCTCGTAAATTATTTCCGCGGAGGAAGAACTCTTCCCGTGCCGGAGAAAAAAATATGGCCCGTCGCCTTGCCGTTTTTCACCGTAATCCTATGGGTTACACTACAGACATTATTGCCCGCGCCAGACTTAAGCCTATTCACTCTCGCCGATAATACCCTTTCCGCACCGGCGGTTTCATATATCAGCATCAACCCGGAAAAAACCGTGGATAACCTGCTGCGCCTGATAAGCTACGGCGTAATTTTCTGGCTGGCTCTGCAAATGAACCGTTCCGGCAAAAGTGCCGGAAGGATGTTAAAAGCAATAGTCGTTTCCGACACTTTATATGGTGTATATGGCCTCATCATGCATATGCTAAACTCGCCCTATGCATTATGGAGAATCAAGGATTTCGGCAGCGGCCCGGTTTCCTCCACCTTCATAAATCGCAACCATTACGCCACTTACGCCGGGTTTTGCTTAATAACCGCCGCCTCTCTATGGCTATCGCGCGTTTTAAGCGGGGTGAAAGAAAAGCATGGCAGGAGAATGCTGAAAGTGCTGCTGAATAATATAGTCCGGCGCGGTTTTATTATTTTTAACATTGTTATAATAATCACGGTTTCCTTGATATTAACTGAGTCGCGCGCCGGAATTTTCAGCAGCCTATGCGGTTTCCTGGCCTTCATAATCGCAATTGCGCTCACCCGCCGGATGCGGAATTTCCGTTTTTTATTCCTCACATTAGCAGGAATTATTTTATTTGGATTGTTGGCCACTATAATAGTCACCGGCGGCAGCGCAATCAGCCGCTTGGCGTTTTTCGGGCAGGATATCAATGATAGGATGCAGATTTATTCCGCATCCTGGAAGGCCTTGGCCGATTACGGTGTTTTAGGCTCTGGCCTTGGCACTTTCAGCGATATTTTTAAATCCTACCAACCGGAAACAATGTATCAATTAGGCAGAACCCTGGTAGTGCACCATAATATAGTAGGCACTATGCTGGAGCTTGGCTTCCCGGCATTCATTATATTAATGCTCTGCCATTTAGCAGCATTCTGCATATGCGCGGTAGGAATAAAAAAACGCAGTAGCGGCTATATATACCCTGCTATTGGAGTTGGAGTCATCACCCTGGCGGCAATTCATTCACTGGTGGATTTCAGCATGGAAATCCCGGCCGTCGCTATTACATATTCGGCATTGATAGGAACCTGCATAGCCCAGTCATGGTCAACAAGAGAGGAAAGCAAGGCTTCAATTTCCAATGGATTCCCCTCCCCCGAATCACAATCATTTTCTCACGGAACCACAATTTCTGCCACTCACCTAGCCTTCCCCCAAAAGACAGAGGGAGAAATCTATCGCATGATAAGCATAGTAAGCATTGCCTTAATTACCTCGGCTTTCCTTATTATATACGGCTTGGTATTATTCAACCAATCCAGCCAAAGAATTTCCATCACAAAAACGATAGAAGCCTTCAATCTAGGCCGGCCCGTCGGACATGAAAAATTACTTGCGGATATAAAAACTGCCGCGCATCTCGCAAATGAATATCCCACCGCCGGAATTTTATCGGACCTTGGATTTATGGAACTTATATTTGCCATCGATGGACAAAAACCTAAAGAGGAATATATCCAAGAAATGCAGGCCGCCCGGCTGCATCTGGCGATTAGCTTGACCAAAGCCCCGGCCGACCCCGGCAATTGGGCGAAGATCTCCTATATAGACAATATGCTAAATGCTGATGCTGCGAAAGTCTCGCGCGAGTTATATCTTTCCGCAGTAACTGGCCCGAATATTCCTTTCCTGGTTTTCCCACGCCTGGAAATCACCCTTAGCTATTGGCAATCTTTAAATGAGGAAGAACAAAAACTGTTTAAGGAACAAATCCGCATCGCCTGGCGCAACGAGCCCTTAAAAATCGTTGCCTTATCCAAAAACCCAGAGTTCCAGCCAATTATAGTAAAGGCGGTAAAAGAAGGTTATGAACAATCTCATAACCTTCTTCCATAGTCTCTATAGCAATTCATGCTAAAGATATTTCTTATTCAGCAGTAGGATTTTCTCCTTTTTCCTCGCTGTTCTTTTCTTCTTTTTTCGCATCTCCGGCATGGCCTTTGCGGATTTCATCGACTTTTTGTTTCAATTGATCATATGGCAGTGCACCCGGAATCAATTCGTCGCCAATTATGAACCCCGGAGTGCCGCGAACTCCGATGCTGGAACCTAAAGCGCGGTTAGCGGCAATGATTTGCTCAACTTCCGGCTTTTCCATTTCTTCTTTCACTTTGGCAGGATTAAGTCCGAGTTTTTTTGCCTGGTCGAGCAGAACTTCCTCGGATTTTGCGCCTTGTATCATCATCAGCGCGCCATGATAAGCGAAATATTTGCTGCTATTTAGCTTCAATACCGCAATAGCCGCTTTTGCCGCTTTTTCAGAATCCGGCCCAAGGATTGGAAATTCTTTTAAGACCAGCTTAACGCCTTTATCATTCTCAATAAGTTTTTTAACGTCCGGGAAAACATTCTTGCAATAATGGCAGGAGTAATCAAAGAATTCCACAACGGCAACGTCGCCTTCCGGGTTCCCGGCAATGCCGCTATTTTTATCGTTATATAATTGCTCTTTCGAAGTAGCGATTACTTTTTTAGCATCCTGCGCCGTTGCGCTGGCCTGCTTTTTCTGCATTCCTTGCAGCGAAGCGATTATCTTTTCCGGATTATCCTGCACCCATTTCTCTACAATCTTTTTCGTGCCTTCCTCATCCGCCCCGCCTTTTGCCGACCATGGATGATTAGTGAAAAGCAGAACGCCCACCAGGGCTATCAATACCAGCAGCAGGAAATTAGAAGTTCCAGATTTACGCGCCATAATAGCAATTCTCCTAAAATTTTATATATTTTAGTATCCGCTAGGGAGCTGGGAAAATCAAGGGCAATTTTTATAATATCTTAATTCCCGCCATCCGCCTTGTCTGGCCTGTCTTTTTTGTCCTTTCTCAGCAGTTTAGCCGAGGATATTATATCGGAAGCCTTGATATAATCGGGCGAGCCGGGGGTTAGGCCTTTACGGGCCATTTCGGCGAATCTTAACCCGTCATCGCTTTTCTCCTGTAGCATTGCTTCTTCCGCCAAGGCCAGCATCGATTGCGGGATTTGGTTAACCTGGCCATAAGCGGTGCCAAGCTGGTGCCAGACCATGGCATTATCCGGCTCGATTGCCGCGGCCTGCTTCAATTGCGCAATGGCGGCACGGTTCAAATCCGGCGTATTTACCGCAACTTCCGATGAACCTAGGCCAAGCTTAATCAGCGCCGAACCAGGGGCCAGTTTTTCCGCCCTGGCATAAGGCGCAACCGATTCCTTCACCCGGCCGTTCTCGAATAAAATCTGGCCTTTCAATTCATAAAAATAGGCATCATCCGGGTTTTCTTTTATTAACTGGTCAATCAGCGCAATCGCCTTATCGAGTTCCGGGATTTTATAATAGGCAATTGCCCTGGCATAGCGTGCCGGAACGGATTTATCGCTTTCCGGATAATCGCGGAAAGTCTCCGCTGGTTCCTGCATGAAGGCTTTCAGCTTGGCAACAGAACGCGGAAAACACTTCCGAAGATTTTCCGGCGCCGGATTATCGGCGTAAGGAGAATTACTGAGCGCGGCCTGTATATTCTCAATCCGCTCTTTGGACAATGGGTGCGTCATTACATAAGGGTTCATTTTATCGAAAAACAGGTTTTCCTGGCTGTTCAAATATTGCAGCAGTTTCAACATTCCTTCGGGCGAAAGATGCAGCGCGGATAGGAATTTTAGGCCCGCATTATCCGCTGAAGCTTCCTTAACACGCGAATATTGCAAATAGCTGCGCTCAGCCATTTGCTGGGTGCCGGACATAACCGCAACCCCTCCACTGCCGGAATGCCCGGCGACGGCAGTTGCCATGCCAAGCAGCATTCCGAGAATGGAACCCGTCATCAAACCCTTCATTTCCTCGGCACTTCTGATAAGGTGCCCGCCCGCTATATGCCCGGTTTCATGCGCCAGCACGCCCATCAACACCATTGGGTCAGTGCTGTAAGTTATGATGCCGGTATTAACGAATATATTCATTCCTTCAGCGACGAAGGCGTTAATGTTCTGGTCGGCGATAATATGAATCCGCACATTCTGCGGCGGCAGCCCGGCAGCCTTAAACACCGGCTCGGCCATCTCCCGAATGCAAGCCTCAATTTCCGCATCGCGGATAAGCGAAAAGCCTTCCGCCCGGGTTTCTAATGGAGAAAATACCAGGGAGAAAATGATTAGGACGGAGAGGAGTTTTATTGAGAAATTCATTTTATCATGGCAATTTTAGGTGTGTTTATTACGGAATGCAATCTGGAATTAACTTGAAATCATTCTGCTGGATATGTTAATCTAGCTATATAATATAGCTACATTTTAGGGAATTATGATACAAATGGGAATGCATGAGGCCAAGACCAGGCTTTCTGAATTAGTCAGGCTAATGGAAAAAGGCGAGCAGATATATCTTACTAATCATGGCAAGATAGTGGCGGAAATCGTGGCTCCGCAGCAGAAGTGCCGCAAAAATGCCGCGGAAGCGGTGCGTCGATTACAAAAGTTAATGGCCGAATCCCCGCTTGGCAGTTTCGATGAAATCATGGACTGGCGGCGCGAGGGATTGCGTTGATTGTTCTCGATAATAGCGTTTTCATTGCGGCATTGTTTGAAGACGAGCATCGGGTTTTCGCAACCCAGCTTTATCGGCTGATTATGGAAGGCGAGGAGGATGTTATAGTCCCGGCAATTTTTCTCTACGAAGCCTGCAATGTCATCATGAATTCCCGGCGGCGGCAACGTATTTCAGCAAAGGAAGCCCAAAAATATCTGGATATAATATATGAGTTTCCCATCGGCATCGATAGCGGCCAGGAAATCCAACATGTCGTAAACCTCGCCGAAAAACATGGCTTAAGCACCTATGACGCATCCTACCTGGAAATCTGCAAACGCGAAAAACTACCGCTGGCCACACTCGATAAGGCGCTCGCAGCAGCGGCGAAGAGGGAAAAAGTGGTGTTGGTTACCACAAAAGCGCTAGAGTAAAACAATCATAGGATAGCCAAGCTCCAAGACATTAATCTTGTCATGCCAAACTCCCGGCTACGCCAAGGCTTCGCCGGGCGAGTGATTTGGCATCCAGTTATATAATTTGAGGCGCAAAGCGCCGAATCTATTTTACTGGATGCCAGCTTAAAGCTGGCATGACAAATAACGCGAAGCAATCTTAGGGAAATTAGCCCGCTAGGGATTAAAAAACCATATCCAGCCCGATATCCGCATTCGGGGCTGAATGTGTAATCGCGCCGACAGATATATAATCCACCCCGGTTTCGGCGATTTCGCGGACGGTTTGCAGGTTTACTTTTCCCGAAGCTTCCAGCGGCACCCGGCCTGCCACCATTTCTACTATTTCCTTTAAGAGCGCCGGTTTCATATTATCGAGCAGCAGCATATCGGCGCCGCCCGCTAAAGCCTCCTCCACCTGTTGACGGGTTTCGCATTCGATTTCTATTTTCACCGAAACCGGAATGCTCACACGCGCACGGCGCAAGGCTTCCTCCACGCTGCCGCAGATGCTGATGTGATTATCCTTGATTAATATTCCGTCATCCAGACGCATGCGGTGATTCTGCCCGCCGCCCATTCTTACCGCGTATTTTTCAATCTCGCGCAGGCCCGGCATAGTTTTTCTGGTATCGAGAATCTTGGCTTTGGTATGGCTGATTTGCTCCACATATTTACGCGTGAGGGTGGCAATTCCGCTCATATGCTGCAGCAAATTCAGCGCCACTCTTTCTCCGGCTAAAATAGACCTCGCATCGCCCTGGACTTTTAATAAACTTTCGCCCGCCGCCACCTTTTCGCCGTCCTTATAATTTCCGGATTTTGCTATAGCGGCATCGAGTTTATCGAACACCCGGTAAACCACCGGCAGCCCGCAAAGCACGATATCCTCGCGCGTTATGAACGATAATTCCACCTCCGTTCCAATATCGATCAACGCATTGGAAGTGATATCGCCATTGCCGATATCCTCGGCCAAGCTATCGGTTATTATCCTTTCTATTTCCCGGGAAGAGGGTTGCATTCTTTACAGTCCAAGTTAAAATTGCTGCAAACTATCATATATGGAATCAAAATGAAATGGACAGATATTTACGATATAGCAATCGCTCTGGAGGAAGTGCATCCGGAGGCCGATAACGTTAATCTGCGGTTTACTGATTTGCATAAATGGGTGGTGTCCCTGCCCGGTTTCAGCGATGCGCCGGAGCGCTCCAACGAAAAAATTCTGGAAGCTATTCAGGCGGCGTGGATAGAGGAGAGAGAGGGCTAATTAATTGCTAATAATATTTCCCGCTTAAATTTCGGGCTTTACCAAATCCAATATTTTCTCTGCCTCCAGCAATGCTTCCGGCGTGCCTATATGCAGCCATTCGCCATTATGCGGCAAGCCGTATATTCTATTTAAAAATCCGTCCGGCTGTATATCGTTTTTATAGAAATGATTGAGGGAGAAAGCGCCCGTTGGATGTTCTCGCGCAAATAACTTAGGAGAAATAATTTGTATGCCGGTAAAAACAAAAGGCGATTGCCGGGATTTTTTTAAGGGCGGCAGCTTGCCGTCATGGCCGATGAAGAAATCGCCATTGCCATTATAACCGAAAGCTTTTTCCCGCGGCTGCAATAGCAGCAGCATATCCATTTTATCGTCATCCCAGATTTTTTTCATTTTCTTCAATGATGATTCGCCGTTGCTGCGCAAAATAACATCGGTATTGCAGCAGAAAAATGGCGCATTATTAAAATGCTCCAGGGCTTTCACCACCCCTCCCCCCGTTTCCATAAGCACCGGCTCATGGGAGAGTATAATCTTAGGAGTGTGGCGGGATTTTACATGCTCCTCTATCATTCCCGCTTTATAGTGAGTATTCACTATTGCTTCGGAAATTCCGGCTTCAGCCAGGTTATCCAGCGTATAATCGAGAAGCGTTTTACCGGCGATTTTAATCAAGGGCTTGGGTGTTTCTAAGGTCAAAGGCCGCATTCTTTCTCCCAAACCGGCAGCGAAGACCATTGCTTTAGTTAAGGCCGGCATTATCTATTTTCGTGCCGCATCCGGCCGGCGGGGAGGATTTTTTCGAGCCAATTTTTAAGCGGCAGCAATTGCGGCTTCTCCAAATCAGCCGCCAGGTTTTTCCATACGCGCGGGAGGAAATATAGATAACGGCGCTTTTCGTCGCGCACGGCAAGCCTGGTGAATATTCCTATTATTTTTAAGTTACGCTGCGCCCCTAAAATCGCATAGCAGAGGGCGAAAAGCTCTTTATCGATTTTCGGGTTGGAGGCGAGATAATAATTATAAATTTTCTTCTGCAGTTTCGGGGAAACATCGCGCCTTGCATCTTCCAGCAATGAAACCAAATCATAAGCCGGAGAGCCGATTACAGCATCCTGAAAATCCAGCAGCCCGACTTTTTTATGCGCTTCGCGTTTCGGCAGGTAAATAAGATTTTCCGCATGATAATCGCGCAATACCACCACCGGTTTCTGCTTTTTCAAATTAGCGAAAAGCGCAAGCAGAATTTCGGCATATTCCCGCTTATGTTTTTCCGACAATTCTATTTCGGCATAAGGCAAATACCAATCGGTAAACAGTGAAGCTTCCCTTAGCAGCCTAGCATCGTCATAGGGCGATAAATTATCCAGAAGCGGAGTTTTATGCAGCTCGGTTAAAGCATCAACCGCCTTGCCATATATTTCTTCTTCCAGGTGCGCGGCTGGCTTGATGCTTAGGATACTGCTATATAAATCATCGCCCAAATCTTCCAGCAACAGGAATCCATTTTCCTCATCCTTGGCGATTATATGCGGCGCGCTGAAACCGTTATTTTCCAGGAAACACGCCACATTCACAAAAGGCCGCACATCCTCTTTCGGGGGCGGCGCATCCATCAATACGAAGCTTTTGCCGCCATGTTTTATTCTTTCGTAATTGCGAAACGAAGCATCGCCGGAAAGTTTGCATCTTTCCCCCGCGGCCATGCCGGTCTTTGCCAGGAACCCACGGATAGCGGTTTCGCGCTTTTCCAATAAATCAGTATTTCCGGCTAGTTCCATTTCCATAGTATTCAATTAAATATTTCCTTCAGCAAAACCTGCCAGAATCCGTAACCGGTTATGGAGACGATGCGGCTTTCCTCATCGCTTCCCATATAATCAAAAGTTAATTCTACATGATCTTCGGGTAATCTGGAACCGATTATTTCCGGCCATTCTATAAGCGTTACCCCATGGGTGAAAGCCTCTTCAAGCCCGATTTCCTCCAATTCCTCGGGGTTTTTAACCCGGTAAAGGTCATAATGCGAAATAACAAACTGGGGGGCGGAAAAAATCTGCACCAGGCCGAAACTCGGGCTTAAAACCTCCTCGCGCTTGTCGAAGAAATTATTGATGAAAGCTTTGGCGAAAGCGGTTTTCCCGCTGCCGAGCTCCCCTTTCAGGCACAGAATATCGCCAATTCGCACATATTGCGCCAGCAGCTCCGCCAATTGCCTGGTGGCCTGTAAATCGCCAAGAATGAATTTCACTTCATGATGGTCAAAATATTCATGTGAATCGGATTTTTTTATGGCGATATTTTTGTTCATATTAATTCACAATCTTAAGCTTTCTTTTGAAAGTGCAAATTACTTTATTGCCGAAATTCTGCTCCGATATAAGGGTAAAATTTCCTCCGTGCAACTCAATTAAGCTTTTGGCGATGGAAAGGCTAAGCGAGGCGCTGGATTCTCTATATGCAGCTTGATCTTTAAGGTTTTTCAGTGGATTGCGCAAATCCATAATGGTATTCCTATGCATACCCACCCCATCATCCTCAATTTTAAGGATTATTTTCTCGCCGCCTTCCGGCCAGGCAGTGAGGGAAATATTGCCGCCGCGCTTGCTGAATTTTATGGAATTGGAAATAATGCTTATTATAGCTTGTTTAATGCGCGCTTTATCCCCATTCAAATGGCCGATATCCGGTGGGCAAGCAAAGATGATGTTGAGGCCGTTTTCCACAATTTTCGGAGTAATGAATTCAACCAGGGATACCAGCATTTCATAGAGGTCAAACTCCTCGGGAGATAGCTTCACATATCCGGCCTCGATAGAAGCGATATCGAGAATACTGCTAATCAGCATCATCAAATCATTGGAAGCGGAATTAATGGCATTTAAATATTCCTTCTGCCGCGCCGTCGTCTCGCGGAAATATTTTTCATTCAGCAACATTTCAGTGAAGCCTTTAATGGTGGTCAGCGGTGAGCGGAGCTCATAAGAAACATTGGCGAGAAACCGGCTTTTTAAGGCGTCGCCCTGCTCCAAAGCCTCGTTGCGTTCCCGCAAGGATTTCTCGACCAGCGAAGAATCGGTTATATCGTCATAAGTCATAAGGCTGGCGCCGTCCGGCAGGGGAACAGAAGCCCAATTCAGCACCATGCCGTCCTTACGCTCCAGTTTCTGAATGGTCGGCAGGCGGCTGACAGTATGAGAGATTATCCGCTCTTTGAACGCCTCCCAATTATCGCCGTAATTATATAATTCGCGGGTTTTTTCCAGAATTTCAGATATATGCGGCTCGGCGGCCAGCCATTCCTCGTTCAGCTTCCAGAAATTGGCATACATCGGGTTGCTAAGCTTTATCCGGCCATCTTCGCCAAACACCGCCACGCCTTCGTAAAGATTATCAAGAGTGGTTTTTTTCACCACCATCAATGTATTGAATGAACGCTCAAGCGCCAGCCGGTCGGTTATATCCTCGCAGGAAAGAATTAAGCCACCCGTGCCATGCGGGATGAATAATGCGCGGATGGTTTTGCCGTCCGGCAAATAAAAAAATTCTTCATGCGATTCCAGAAGATTAGTGAAAAGCTTCAAATGCTCCTCCTTGAATGCCCGGAAATCCACTTGTTCCGGCAGACGCCGCTTCTCGCGCAGCACTTCCAGGATTTCGGCGAAACTCGGATAGCCGCCCATCCATCTTTCATCCAGCTTCCAAAGGGAAAGGAAAGAATTATTGAAGAATTTCACCTTGGTATCCGGCCCGAAAATGGCAATCGCGCTGGTGGAATTTTCCAGCAAATCCGATTGCGTGGCCACCTGCTCGCGCAGCTCACTAAGGATTCTTTCCTGCTCGGTAATATCGATGCCATAGCCGACAGTGCCGTTTTCCGCCGGAATCTCAATAAGCTCATATAATTTCCGCTGGCTATCGACGATTATATGATAGCGCTCGCGCGTGCAGGCGGAAGCTTCCAGCGCGGTTTTGGCCAGTTCTTTCCCCTTATTGTGCAATTCCGGGTTTTCCGGCACGCTTGAATCATTCACCGCGACAATCCGCCCATAAGCGGTGTTGAAATAAACAATCTGCTGGTTTTCATCCCTTTTCCACACCGGGTAAGGGCAATTATCGGCGATGGCCTTGAAGGCCCTGCCCTGTTCCTGGAATTTCAAGCTCTCTTCATGAAGGCGGAGGGCCGCGATATTACGCGAGGTAATATCGGAAAAAACCAGTATAATTCCTTTGATGCGGTTCTGTTTGATTATCACCTCGCCGGAACATTCATAAACTTTCGCGTAATCGCGGGTTTTCAGCTCCATGAAAAATTCCCCGCTTTCGGAAATTTCCGCCAGATTTTTTTCAAGCAGAGTAAAATCTTTTTCCAGGAATATATTTATCAGCTCTGGGAATCGGCTGTTATCGGATAGTTTAAGCGCCTCTTGCAGCGCGGGTGAAAATGTCTCGCTGTTATTTTCCAAATCCCGGTAATAAAACATTAGGAGCGCATTGAAAATCTCCTCATTGCGATGCCGGAAAAAACTCTCCGGCCGCGCCGCCATCCCATAAAGAAAAACCCGACGGCGCAGGAGATGGTAGCCAAGCACCAGCGAAACCAGCCCAAAGCCGCCGGATAGCGCTATCCATAGATATAGGGAATTTAGAATATTGCTAAGAATTTCAGACAATAAATAACCTTGTGGTAGTGGTTTAACGATAATGATTCCAATAACGGTGTCATCCCCGCCCCTTCTAAGCGGGGATCGCTCCTATCAACAATACTTTAGTATGCCGCACAAAGCGATCCCCGGTCAAGCCGGGGATGACGAAAAAGTGTAATTTAAATATGCCGCACGGTATAGGCTATATCCCGGCCTTCGCCGGGATGACCTAGGGAAGCCTGATCGCCCCCTTAAGGATTTCCACTAATACCTATAATGCCCCGGCTTAAACGGCCCTTCCACTTTCACCCCGATATAATCCGCCTGTTTTTTCGAAAGCTTGGTCAAATTCACCCCGATTTTTTTCAAATGCAGTGTCGCCACTTTTTCGTCCAGCTCTTTTGGCAAAACATAGACCTTTTTAGCATATTTCTTATGGTTTTTCCATAGTTCTATCTGCGCAATCACCTGGTTGGTAAAGCTGGCGCTCATCACGAAACTTGGGTGGCCGTTGGCGCAGCCGAGATTCACCAGGCGGCCTTTTGCCAGCAGGATTATGCGTTTTTTATCCGGGAATTGAATTTCATCCACCTGCGGCTTGATTTCATTCCATTTCATATTGGCAAGCGCCGCCACTTGAATTTCCGAATCGAAATGCCCGATATTGGAGAGAATGGCTCTATCCTTCATTTTCCGCATATGCTCGATGGTTATGATATCGATATTGCCGGTGGCGGTGACGAATATATCGCCAAGAGGCGCCGCCTGCTCCATGGTAACGACTTCATAGCCTTCCATCGCCGCCTGCAGCGCGCAAATGGGGTCAATTTCCGTAATCAAAACCCGCGCACCCTGGTTCTTCAGTGCCGCCGCGCAGCCCTTGCCGACATCGCCAAACCCGGCCACAACAGCCACTTTCCCGGCAATCATAACATCGGTTGCGCGCTTAATGCCATCCAGCAAACTTTCGCGGCAGCCATAAAGATTATCGAATTTCGATTTGGTAACCGAATCATTAACATTGATGGCGGGAATTTTGAGTTTGCCCTCTTTTTCCATCACATAAAGCCTGTGCACGCCGGTGGTGGTTTCCTCCGAAACGCCGCGAATATCCTTCAGCAGCGCTGGATATTGCTCATGAATCACCCGGGTTAAATCGCCGCCATCATCGAGAATCATATTCGGTTTCCAGCCATTTGGCCCTTCTATCGTCTGCTCGATGCACCAATCATATTCCTCCTCGCTCTCGCCCTTCCAGGCAAAAACCGGAATGCCTTCCGCCGCAATCGCCGCCGCCGCATGGTCTTGCGTGGAGAATATATTGCATGAGCTCCAGCGCACCGTGGCGCCCAGTTCTATCAGCGTCTCAATCAGCACTGCCGTTTGAATCGTCATATGTAGGCAACCAGCGATATTGGCGCCCTTCAATGGCTTCGCCCTTCCGAATTCCTCGCGCAGCGCCATCAGCCCCGGCATTTCGCTTTCGGCAATAGCAATTTCCTTCCGACCCCATTCGGCCAGACTGATATCCGCCACTTTATAATCTTCATTCTTCGTCATGGTTTTCAAATTGGTTTTTTTGCTCATGTTTTTCTTCTTTATATTAATGTCTATTAAAATCACCAGGTGTCATACTCGGGCTAGGACCCGAGTATCCATCTAGAAATAATTGTTTTTTTGATGGATCCTCGTGTCAAGCACGAGGATGACACCAAATTACTACATTATCCATCTTTTTGCTCTATGGAAATATGTTGGCCATTCGTGTATTCTATTTAATAATTTAATTTAAGCGGCAAAGCAAACATGTATTTGAGAAGATTGCCCGAAAGAATGGTGGCTTATTGGGAGCAGCTTAAGAAAGACGCCCCCCTGCCCAAATATGAAAATTTCAGAAGCGATGTGATAAGTGATTTATGGGACCATTGCACCGCGCTTTCCCTTTTTCGCCAAGGCGGGATTAATAATTATACCTATGAATATGTGGGCCGGGAAATAATAAATGCTTATGGGAAAAACCCCGCTGGTTCCACAGTAAATTCGCATTTAAAGGGTGAGCCGGGAGATAAAATAATCGCGCGGCTCGACGATGCGGCGCAAAATTTGCAGCCGGTAATTGAGAATGGTGTTTTTATAAATAAGAATGGTAAAAGCATAAAATACCGGGCTTGTATTCTGCCATTTGGGACGGATAATCATGCAAATCACATGGTTGTCGGCATCGCCTGGCAGCCCGTAACCTAAAAATAGGAAATATGAAAAAAGAAACTCTGATAACGAAAGCCGGAAGGAATCCCGCCAAACATGCGGGGGCAGTGAACCCGCCAATATACCAAACATCGACGGTAATATTCCCCACCTGGGAAGCTTATGAAGAAGCCGAGCGCGGCAAGCATTTCTATGAGGAAACCGAAGGCACCAATACGCCGGATTTAAGCTATGCAATTTCCGGAACTCCCACTACCTTTGCTCTCGAAAGGGCATTGGCGGAACTGGAGGGCGAAGGCGGCGCGGTTATCGTGCCTTCCGGATTATCGGCCATAGCAGTGGCCATTCAAAGCTTTGTCGCCAGCGGCGATCATATCCTGGTGACTGATTCCGTTTATGGCCCGGGGCGGCGGTTTTGCAATAAGGAGCTGAAAAGATTCGGCGTGGAAGTTGAGTTTTATGATCCATTGATTGGCGGGGAAATAAAAAAACTCATAAAGCCGAATACCAAACTGGTATTTTTAGAGAGCCCCGGCTCCATGACATTCGAAGTGCAGGATATTCCGGCCATCACTCAGGCAGTGAAATCGGTGCGTGAGGAAATAGTCACCGTGATGGATAATTCCTGGGCAACTTCGCTATTCTTCCAACCATATAAATACGGGGTGGATGTTTCTCTGCAAGCCATCACCAAATATATTGCCGGGCATTCCGATATTATCATGGGCGTGGTTTTCGCACGGGGCTCGGAACATCTGAAAAAAATCGCCGCCACTTTCCGCAATACCGGCCTGCATGTGCATCCGCAAGCCTGTTACCAAGCTTTGCGCGGCCTGCGCACTATGGCAACAAGATTGAAAGCCCATCAGGCAGCAGCATTGCAAATAGCCAAATGGCTCGAAAAACACCCGAAAGTTTCCGAAGTTATCTACCCCGCATTAAAAGGCGCGGCAGGCCATGAAATATGGCAGCGCGATTTTTCCGGAGCCAGCAGCCTGTTTGCGTTCATATTGGATAAAAAATATGAGCGCGAATCAATATCGCGGATGCTGAACAATATGGAAATCTTCGGTATCGGGTGTTCCTGGGGCGGTTATGAAAGCCTGATAATCCATTTCGACCCTTCGGTAATCAGAACCGCAACCCGCTGGCAAAAACCCGGCTCCGCAATAAGAATCTATATCGGCCTTGAAGACCCGGATGATTTGATTTTGGATTTGGAGAAGGGATTGGGGCGGTTATAATCGAATTTTTGCATGACTCCCGCCAAAATTAACGAAATCTTCCGCCGTTTCGCTGAAAAGCAAAAGGAGCCGAAAACCGAGCTTAAATATGTGAATGAATATACGCTTTTGGTGGCGGTGGTGCTTTCGGCGCAGCAAACGGATGTTGGCGTTAATAAGGCGACCGAAAGCCTGTTCAAAATTGCCGATACCCCAAAAAAAATGCTAAAACTCGGCGAAGAGGGATTAAAAAATTACATCGCCAAAATCAATTTTTTTCGCGGCAAAGCGAAAAATATTATAACTTTAAGCCATATTCTTCTTGAAAAACATAATGGCGAAGTGCCAAAAACCAGGGAGGCACTGGAAGAATTGCCCGGGGTTGGCAAGAAAACTGCGAGCGTGATTCTAAACACATTATTCGGCGAAGCCACCATCGCCGTCGACACCCATGTTTTCCGTGTTGCCAACCGAACGGGCTTGGTGAAAACCACTAATCCGCATGATACACAAATCGCCCTTGAGAAAAAAATCCCGGCGAAATGGAAAATTCACGCTCATCATTGGCTTATCCTGCATGGCCGCTATATTTGCGTAGCGCGCAAACCCAAATGCTATGAATGCTTGATAGCCGATCTCTGCGAATACCGGGATAAGAATTTAACCCCGCCCGCCGCCAAACTTAAGAAGTCGCCCAAGTAAATGTTGCAATATCCAAAAAAATTGCGTAATTCTGTGCACTCACATTTTAAGGCTAGTTCTTAAAGGTCCCTTCGTCTAATGGTTAGGACATCACCCTTTCACGGTGGTAATACGGGTTCGAATCCCGTAGGGATCACCACACCAAAGTTTCGAACCGAGTATTTAAATTATAAGCATGAAGCTTATAGGCAATTTTCATTTTTTACAAATGCCTGGAATCATAAGCGGAGCTACAATTTACATCGGCTCATTAAAAACTCTTTCCTGCCGTTCGGTATAGTTTTGCATGTGATAGATATCAGCCGGGGGTTGCGGTTGGAGGTTATAGCTGCTGCCACCTGGTGGCGCGGGTGTATAAGCCGGCGCATATCCGCTTGGGATTGGGCCGCCATAGCCGTTATTTTCCGGCGCCGCATATCCGGCCGGGCCGGTTAGCATCTGCCTTTGCTTGCGGTCGCATTCCAATATATCATAGATGCTTTGCAAATATTCCACCCGCTCCCTGGAGGCTTGCCGGGCATCTTCGGCATTCATATAAGTGGAAACATAACCGAGCGGCATCAGCAGATATTTTGCGTGAAAGCCCTCATTTTTGCGGGCGGTTTTATCGTAAAATTCCGCCTCGTTCATTTCGAGTTTAACCTCGCTGCAATTCATGTACTTATCGTTTTTTTGCATGACGGCAGCCACTTTGGGCGATTTATCGCCACTGCATGCGGCAACGGAACCGCATAATAATATGGTTAAAAAAACTTTGCGCATTTTGGCCCCTTTTTCTATCGGTTGCAAACCACCGGATAACCGATAAGAACACAAATAGGTTAAGAAAAGGTTAACGGAGAGGGTTTTTTTATTTAAGATTCCGCTAAAATTTATCAAAAATTAAGCGGATTTTTAAGAATAAAGCGTTTTCCGCAGTAAGGGCAGTCAATCCGGCCGCTGTCTGGTAATGTTAAATATATAAGCGGATGCCCGGAAACCCCGGCTTTTCCATCGCAACTCACCTCCGGTTTCTCAACCATTATCGTTTCCAACGCTTGCATTTCTATTATAAATTTCCCATATGTTTTGCCAAAATGCCGGGGATATAATATATTCTCAAGCGGCAATTTTCAATCTTAAAACAGATATTGCGCCAGTCTGTCATACTCGGGCTCGACCCGAGTATCCATCAAAAAATATTCTTTGCGATGGATACTCGGGTCGAGCCCGAGTATGACACCAACTGAAGGCATTACTAATTGGATGGTTTTACTAAAATGCTTGGAACTAACATAATCCGGCAGCCGGTTTTCGGCGCGGGCGGTGAACTTGAAATAAAGGAGATATACCGCTCTATCCAGGGCGAAGGGCCGAATAGCGGCTGCCCGGCCATTTTCATACGCTTAGGAGGCTGCAACCTTGCATGCAGTTTCTGCGATACCGAATTTGAGGATTTTTTTAGGCTGACCTTGGCCGAAATAACGGCGGAAGCGGAAAAATTAAAGGGCGAGGACGTGCCGGATTTAATCGTAATAACCGGAGGTGAGCCTTTGCGCCAGCCGATTGAGAATCTGTGCCGAACGCTTCTTGATAAGGGCTACCGGGTGCAGATTGAAACCAACGGCACATTATTTCGCAACCTTGACACGCGGGTTGAAATCGTCTGCTCGCCAAAGAATAACGGCGGCGGATATTTTCCGCTGCGCGAGGATATTTTAGAGCGGGTAACGGCGCTGAAATTCCTGGTTTCGGCGCATAACCCGCTCTATGGCGCGGTGCCGGAAATCGGCCAGGGGAAATATAAAGTGCCGGTTTTCGTGCAGCCGATGGATGAATTAAACCCGGAAAAAAACCTTTCCAACTCCCGGCTGGCGGCCCATATTGCCGAGGAAAACGGCTATCGGCTGTCATTGCAGATGCATAAAATAGTCGGCATTAGGTAATGCGGAAAAAAGCGGTATTGCTCCTTAGCGGCGGGCTGGATTCGGCAACGGTGCTGGCAATCGCCAAAGCAGCCGGATATGAAGTTTACGCCTTGAGTTTTTTATATGGCCAGCGGCATTTAGGGGAAATCGCCTGCGCGGAAAAGCTCACGGAAAAATATGGCATCGCCGAGCATAAAATCGCCAAAATCGACCTTACTTTATTTCAAGGTTCGGCGCTGACATCGAATCTACCGGTGCCGAAACATTTGAGCGCAGAGGAAATCGGCAAGGATATTCCGGTAACTTACGTTCCCGCACGCAACACAATTTTCCTCTCCTTCGCGCTCGCTTATGCCGAATCAATCGGCGCGCGGGATATTTTTATCGGCGTCAATAGCTTGGATTATAGCGGCTACCCGGATTGCCGCCCGGAATTCATTGCAGCCTTCGAGAATATGGCAAACCTTGCCACCGCCATGACCGGCCAGGGCGAAAAAATCAAAATCCACACACCGCTGATTAATTTGACCAAAGCGGAAATAATAAAGCGCGGAATCGCGCTGGGCGTTGATTATGCGATGACCGCGAGTTGTTATGACCCGGCTGGCAGAAAAGCTTGCGGCGCTTGCGATGCTTGCCTGCTCAGGCAAAAAGGTTTCCTAGAGAATAATATGCGGGACCCGGCTTTATAATGAATTTTAACCTGGCGGAAAAAATTCGAAAGCATGATTATGAGCGCTATTTTTGCAGCTTATTCGCCCCGGAAAAATTGCGCAATGCCTTGCTCGCGCTCTATGCCTTCAATCTAGAAATAGCCAAAACCCGCGAATCAATCAGCGAGCCAATGCTCGGGATGATAAGGCTGCAATGGTGGCGCGAGGCGATAGCGGAAATATATGCGGGGAAACCGCGGCGGCATGAAGTGGTGGATGAGTTGGCTCCGTTGGTAAAAGAATTCGGGCTCTCTGAAGATTTATTTTTGCGAATGATTGATGCCCGGGAGAAAGACTTGGACGAATATCCGCCGGCGCGCCTAGAGGATTTATGGGATTATGCGGAAAAAACTTCATCGGCGCTATTGCTTCTGGCGGCGGAAATATTGGGCTGCCGCAATAGCGGAACGGAAGATTTTCTAATTTCCCTGGGCCGCGCATGGGCCGCCTGCGGATTGTTGCGTGCCGCCGGATATCACCTTCTGCCCACGCAACTTTTCAAGGATAAAGGAAATGAAGAAAAATTTGCGGAAGGGGCAAAAAGCCTGGCAGCGGCTATAAATATTGAAACAGAAAAATGCCGGGCAATTCTTGGCGCTATGGATAAGGACGCAAAAAAAGCCCTGCGCCCGGTTTCAGGCCTGCTGGCGTTTCTGGATGTTTATATGAAAAGAATGAAAAAGCGCGGCTATAAAATATTGCGGCATAAAATAGAGGAGCCGAGATTCCCGATTTTAGTGCGAGTGGTGATCTCATCATTTTAATCTTTACGACGGTCATCCCGCCGTAGGGCGGGATCCAGGCCTTACCGCTTGCGTTGTGCGGATGATAGGCATGGATACCGGCCTAAAGCCGGTATGACGAGACCTTTAACCTCGCCCCTATTCTCCACTCCTCCAAACCTTTCAGCGCCCGCTCAGAATAAGCCTTTTTCCGTTCATGTTTTTTTATTTTTCCAAGCGGCGGAAATAGGCCGAAATTTATGTTCATTGGCTGGAAGGATGCGCTTTCAGCATTACCGGTGATGTGGCTGAGAAGCGCACCGAGAGCGGTGGTTTCCGGGGGCGGAATCATGGCATTACCGGTTATTTCCGCAGCAGCGAATTTTCCGGCTAGTAACCCGATGGCGGCACTTTCCACATAGCCTTCAACGCCGGTTATCTGCCCGGCAAACCGGATATTCTGGCGGTTTTTCAGCCGCAGAAAACCATCCAGCAGTTTCGGGGAATTGATGAAAGTATTGCGGTGCAATCCGCCAAGCCGCGCGAATTCAGCATTTTCCAACCCGGGGATTTTACGGAAAACTCTTTGCTGCTCGCCATATTTCAGCTTGGTTTGAAAACCGACTATATTGTAAAGCGTGCCGGGCTTATTATCCTGGCGCAATTGCACCACGGCGAAAGCGCGGCTACCGGTGTGCGGGTTAGTCAAACCTACCGGTTTCATCGGCCCGAAAGCGAGTGTATCCTTGCCGCGCTCGGCCATCACTTCTATCGGCAGGCAGCCATTGAAATAGGGCGTGTTTTTCTCCCATTCCTTGAAATCGGTTTTCTCTCCCGCCAATAAATCATTCACAAATTCGTAATATTGCTCCTTGTCTAACGGACAATTTATATAATCTTTCCCCTCACCTTTATCGTAGCGCGATTGAAACCAGGCCTTGGAAAAATCGATAGAATCCTTATAAACTATCGGCGCGATCGCATCGAAAAATGCGAGGTTCTCTTCGCCCGTTATTGCAAGAATATCCTTAGTTAATTCCGGCGCGGTGAGCGGGCCGGTGGCGATGATTGCGGGCTCCTTTTCTGGAAGTTTTTTTATCTCCTCCCTTTTTATGGTGATGCGCGGATGTGCCGCCAGTTTCTCCTGGATGAACCCGGAAAATCCCTCACGATCCACCGCCAGGGCCGAACCGGCGGGGACTTTATTTTTTTCAGCCGCTTGCATAATCAGCGAATCGCAACGCCGCATTTCTTCATGCAAGAGGCCCACGGCATTTTCGATATCGTCAGAGCGCAGCGAGTTCGAACACACCAATTCCGCCAGATTTTCGGTAATATGCGCCTCGGTTTTTCTTGTCGGGCGCATTTCATGCAATATGACGGAGACGCCGCTATTAGCCGCTTGCCATGCCGCCTCACAGCCCGCAAGCCCACCACCGATTATGTGGAGGGTGTTATCCATTCAAAATTTCCTTCGCTAGCTCCGCACTCCCCGCAGCTATAACCTGCCCGGAGGAAGCAAGGGTAATCTCACCGCCTTGCCAATCACAAAATACGCCTCCCGCCCCTTCGATGATGGGCCGGAGTGCCCAGAAATCATGGTGTTTCAGCCCGCTTTCGATAACGATATCGGCATGCCCGGCAGCCACTAATCCATATGAATAACAATCACCGCCATAGACGGTATAGCGCGCTTTCTTTCGGATTTTCTCGAAAAATTCGCTATCCGCGGCGGGAAATAAATCATGCGCAGTGGTGCAGAGCACTGCATCCACCAGTGCGATATTTTTTCGCGTATGTATTTGCACATTATTCAACGCCGTTTCGCCATTGGCGCCAAGCCATCTTTCGCCGGTAATCGGCTGGTCGATGACTCCGAGTATAGGAGTGCCTTTATCGAGGAGCGAAATCAATGTGCCGAAAATCGGGCGGCCAATCATGAAAGATGCGGTGCCGTCAATTGGGTCTAAAAGCCAGGTGTAATCTGATTTTGCCGCTTGGGCCGCGAATTCCTCGCCGATAATTCCATGTTCGGGATAGGCTTCCATTATCGCCGCGCGCAATTCCTTTTCCGCTTCCAGGTCAGCAATGGTGACGGGTGAAAGATCATCCTTTGACTGCAAATCATAAGGCTGGCGGAAATAGCGCTTTATTACTTTGCCGGAAATATCGGCCAGTTTCCCGGCGAAATCTATAAATTCTTGGGGACAGGTTTTTTTCATAGGATTCTTGTAATTTTTATGGATAATATATAGAAAATTTTCTATCAGTCCATTTAGATAAACTTATAATGAAAATCGTTATTCTCGGGGCCGGCGTTGTCGGTGTTACATCGGCCTGGCTGCTGGCGGAAAGGGGCCATGAAATCACTGTTATTGAACGTTGCCATGGCAGCGGCATGGAAACCAGTTTCGCTAATGGCGGGCAGCTGAGTTATTGCCATTCCGAGCCCTGGGCCAACCCGGAAGTTCTGCCAAAAATAATTAAATGGCTCGGGAAAAAAGACGCGCCACTGGTTTTGAGGCCCAATTTTGACCCGATGATGTGGGTCTGGGGCTTAAAGTTTCTGCGCAATTGCACGAGCAAGCGCGCCTATTATAATGGCGCTAACACCCTTCGCCTCGCGCTTTATTCGCGGGAAATAATGAAATATTTCCAGGAAAAAACCGCGCTAGATTTTAATTTCCTGGATAATGGCATATTGCATATTTTTAAAGACGATGAAAGTTTCGCATCGGGCCTGGAACAGGCCAGAATGCAGCAAGAATTCGGCGCGCCTTATAAATCATTGAGCTTCCAAGAATGCATGAAAATGGAACCGGCGCTCTTAAATTCCAAGGAGCGCATTATCGGCGGCATTCATTTTCCGCTCGACGGCAGCGGCGATATTTATGAATTCACTAAAAAGCTCGCGGAAAAATGCCAGGAAAAGGGCGTGGTTTTCCAATATAATCATGAGATAAAAGGCTTAGCACAGGATGGCGATGTTATTTCCGCCGTCACCACCGACAAAGGCGTTTTCAGCGGCGATAAATATATCGCCTGTCTCGGCTCCTATAGCCCGCTTTATCTGAATAAGCTTGGGGTTAAAACTGATATTTATCCGATGAAAGGCTATAGCATCTCAATTCCGGTTGAGGGCGAAAATGCGCCGCGCATCAGCATCACCGACCAATCGCGCAAATTGGTTTACAGCCGCCTTGGCAATATATTGCGCGTGGCGGGAACGGCGGAATTTGCCGGGTACGATACTTCCATATCGGAATTCCGCACCAAGGGGATTTTGCGGCAAGCGCGAATGCTTTTCCCAACCGCCGGGAGTTTCGAGAAAATAACCAAATGGGCGTGCCTTAGGCCTTCAACTCCGCAAGGCTCTCCCGTGCTTGGAAAAACCAAGCTCAAAAATCTTTTCCTCAATACCGGCCATGGCACTTTGGGCTGGACTCTTGCCGCCGGGAGCAGCAAAATAGTCGCCGATATTATCGAGGATAAAGAGCCGGAAATCGACCTTACAGGGCTAATATTATGAAAGAGCCGGAATTATATCATTTTCTGATTCGCGAAGCCGATGGCTCGCCCAGAAAAATAGCTTATTGGAGCTGGGGCAACAAGGCAGCAGCCAAAGTGCTTTTTTGCGTGCATGGTATGACGCGCAATGGCCGGGATTTTGATTTTCTGGCGCGGCATTTCGGGGATGATTACCGCATAATCTGCCCGGACGTGGCAGGCCGCGGCAGGAGCGATTGGCTGAAAGATAAATCCGCTTATCATAATTTCACTTATGCGGCGGATATGCTGCGTTTGACCCAGCTTTTGAAACTTTCCGAAATTTACTGGCTCGGCACTTCGATGGGCGGTTTAATCGGCATTTTAATCGCCGCGTCGCAGCCTGGTTTGATTAAGAAAATGGCGCTGAATGATGTTGGGCCGTTCATTCCCAAAGCCGCGTTAAAACGCATCGCCGAATATACCGGCCAGAACCCGGTATTTTCGGATTTGGAAGCGGCGAAAGAATATTTCCGGAAAATATATGCGCCATGGGGCATAAAAAACGATGAAGATTTGGAACATATGATGACATATAGCCTAGTTAGCCGCGCGGGCGAATTAACCATCGGCAATGACCCGGGGATCGGCGCCAATTTCCGCGATGAAAAAGGCAATTTGAAAGAAGTTTCCGATTTCGATTTATGGGAATTCTGGGATAAAATAACCTGTCCGGTGCTGGTTTTGCGCGGCGAGGATTCCGATATATTCCCAAAAGAAGTCGCCGAAAAAATGCGCGAAAGGGGCCCGAAAGCCAAATTGATAGAATTTCCCGGCATCGGCCATGTTCCCTCGCTCATGGAAGAGGAACAGGTGCGGGTGCTGACCGAATGGTTTAACGCATAGCGCTAATGAATATATTAATTCCGTTATTCTCGGGTGCTATTTCACTGGAAGTATCGCGCGAGATTTTCTTTAAGCTCGGCTCCAGGCGCTCGATCATAATCGATGATATAAAAGGCGGCTATATGCGGAAAATTTTCGCTGCGCCTTTCATATGGTTCGGAGTGTTATTGTGGGTGCTGGAAATGCTGGTTTGGGTGCGAATCCTGGAACTTTGCCCGCTAAACATCGCTTTTCCCATTATGAGCCTGTGTTATGTCGGCCTGCCGCTGGCAAGCCGGATATTCCTCAAGGAAAAATTATCGCCGAAAAAATTCCTGGCGATGGCGATGATTACTTTCGGCGTAGTTTTAGTCGGCCTGTCGGGATGAAAAATTATAAACAATTGCCAATCTGGGTTTTGCTTATTCTTTTAGAAACCCTCGCGCAAACCAGCGTGAAATTCACCGCTAATGCTTTGCACGGAATGGATTTCGACGCCGCCTGGCTTGCCGCGCTTATCTCCACTCCCGCCGCCTGGGCTGCTATTATATGCTATATCGCAAGTTTCGTAGTATGGATGATTATCCTGAAAAAAAGCGAGCTCAGCGTCGCCTTCCTAATCTCCAGCTTCTGCTATATTACCGTAATATTGGCCAGCCGCCTGATTTTTAAAGAAAACATTACCCTATTGCAATGCATCGGAATGTTTTTCATCGTTTCCGGCATCATCTTACTTTCCCGGGCGGAGAGTAAGAGTTAATAAGTGAGCATTCAAAATCACAAATTGTACCAATCAACTTTATTCACCGAGCTGCATAAAAGTCAGAAAAGCCTTTTAAGCCGCTTTCCCGCCGTTTGTCACCATTCTGTCGCTGCCGAGGATGGTGATTTTATCATAGCGTTTCCAGGTGATGCTGTCATAAGCGTTGCATCTTTTGCATGATACATCCCATTTGGCGGCGGGGCTATTGCAGGATTCGCAAACCCAGCTATCATCCTCGGTATATTCGGCCTTTTTAAGCAGCTGGTTTATTATTTCCTTATCCGCGCCGGATTTTTCTTCCAATTGCGCCATCAGCTTCAATAATGTTTTCGTTTCTTCTTTTTGGAGCGCGGCTTGAAGATTTTCGCGCGCCACTTCCAGCATGTCGATATCCATCGCAAGCAGCGCCACGGATTTATAGCTTTCGCTGCTATCCGGATTAATCGCGATTAATTTTTTGAATCTTTTCAGTTTTTTCTGCGGCTTTTCATCCGGGTAGATTTTATAATAAATCTCATAAAGCTCCGGATGTGGGCTATATTCCCAGGCCTTTTCAATCAGGCCTTTCGCCGCCGCGCGCTTGCCGAGAGCAAGGAAGACATTGCATAAATTAGTTATTGCCGGAATGAAACCCGGCTCTAAATCATAAGCCTCTTTCGCATATTTATAAGCCAGGCCCACATCTCCCTCATTATAAATTTTCCGTGAAAGCATCAGGCTCGCCAGGGCTTTTTCCCTCATTATCCGCGCATGGAAATCCTCCGGCAGCTTGCGTTTGAATAATTTGCGAAAAGGGTTTTTGCCGCGGTGGCTATCAATGACATTTCTCGCCGATTCCCAATCGCCGGTTTTTTTATAAAGGTCCAGCAATACCGGCAGCGTCCAATCGGATTTCGGTTTCAAACTGCGCGCTTTTTCGGCCAAGGATATCGCTTGTGTGAGATTTCCTTCCAGCCTTGCCGAATTTACCAGGCCTTTCAGCGCCGGAAGCTCGGTGGCCTTGTTTTTCAGCATGGCATGAAGATAACGATCCGCCCCTTCCGTATCGCCAGAGCCTTTCGCCGCCTCGGCGGAAAGCAGCAAAACGAAAGGCTGCGCGGGCAGCAATTTCCGCGAAGCCTTTGCTAAATCACGCGCGCGCTCGGAATCGCCATCCACTAATGCCGCGAAACCTTCGGCAAGTAGCGATAGACCTTTGATATTGCGGTTCACCGCCAGTTCCGACGAAATCCTCCGTGGTGCTTTTTTCAGCCACAATAGAACCTCGATGGTGATAACCGCGATGAAGAGCAGTAAGCAGGCCATTATTCCGGCGAAAGCGATGGTGGTTTCTATCCGGTAATCCATCCAGTCGATAGCAATTACCCCGTTATTCTCAAACAGCCAGGTGCCGCTTAAGGAAATCGCGATCAATAAAAATAAATAGCCGAGGAACCGGAACATGGTTAGTTGCCTTCCTTAAGCGAATTTTCTTTCAAAACCCTCTCGGCGCTTTCATCGACTAAATGGCTAAGGATATTGTTAAATGCCGCATCGGCTTCGCTATATGATTTGGCATTTTCCAGCCAGGCATTCAGCTCGCTATTATTTTCGATATGGAGTTTTTCCACTTCCTGCACTGCCAATGAAAGCTCACCTTTTTTCAAATAATCCTCAATGCGCGCAACCATCGCCTCCGCGCTATCACCCTCAATATTCCTTACCTTGCGAATGCTGACGCCCTTATAAAGATTCTGCACGAATCTTTTATAGAAAGGCATATCCTTGGCTTCTTCCTGCTTTTCCTCGCGGATTAAACCGCCGGCAAGCCGCGAAAAATTATCGCGCAAATCGATTACCGAAGGCGCGCCTTTCTCAGCCCTGGTTTTTAGGATATTTATATTATCCTGGGTTATTTGGTCCTTACCGGCGGCAGCCTGGAGCAGGGCCAATTCCTGGGCGAAAGGCTGGCCGGAATCCAGCTTAGCGCGCAGCTTTATCAGGCTGATGAAAACCAATTCCTTCTTATTGCTGGATTCGACTTTCTCGCGCGCCTTTATCACTTCCTCGGTCATGGAATCGATTTTTTCCTGCACTTTGCGGAACCGCTCTTCATTCCGCGCTTCAACATCGGAGCTCGCCTTTTCCACCGCTTGCTGCAAAGTGGCTTCCGGCTTCAAAAGCGAGAATGGCTCCATTATTTTTTCCAGGCCGGAAATACGCTCCTCGAAACTTTTTATATTGGTGCCAAGATAAGTTTTGGAATTATTTACCTGCGCATCCACCGTGCTTTCAACATTATGGCGGAAATTGCGCCATTGCATGAAAGTATAAAGCGAAATTCCAAGCGAGAGTAAAACAGTCGCAATTAAAGAAATCGTTATTAAACTATTATCTTTAGGCTCTGATTTTCGGCCAAAACCTGGAA
>Ga0206823_1032_pt1 | contig 41687 bp, 37 predicted proteins | sample Alteio_BWOrgCont_81_FD_152868 | JGI IMG/M metagenome (GOLD analysis project Ga0206823, IMG submission 152868) | Enriched cells from forest soil in Barre Woods Harvard Forest LTER site, Petersham, Massachusetts, United States -... | ecosystem: Environmental > Terrestrial > Soil > Temperate forest >...
CAGGGGTCTTTCTGTCAGGAAATAATGGTTTAAACTGGATCGGCATCAATAATGGATTGCTCTCCAATAGCAATATCACAGCTTTTGCTTTCCAAGGAAGCAACTTATTTGCAGGTACCACAGGAAATGGGGTTTTCGTCTCCGGTAATAATGGAATTAGCTGGACAAATGTTAATTCGGGGCTTATGGGGAATGCACTGAATGTGAATGCCTTTGCTGTCAATGGAAATACCCTTTTTACGGGCACGGAGAATGGTGTTTTGTTGTCTACCAACAATGGCGCAAATTGGACCGCAGTCAACACGGGGTTGCCAACGTATCCTTTTATACAGACACTTGCTTTCAATGCTGGTATTCTGTTTGCCGGTACTGACGGCAGAGGTGCTTTTATTTCTACAGACAATGGTTCGAACTGGAAGGCAGTTAACTCAGGCCTAAATGACTCATCTGTTACTTTCTTTGCAATGACCGGAGGCAATCTGTTCGCTGGAACTTACGGGGGTGGTATTTATTTCTCCGATAATAATGGAACAAACTGGACAAGCACCGGGATGGGTCTTCCCACCAATACCATCGTCTATGATTTAGTACCGGATTTTGTTGACTTATACGCAGGATCCAATGCGGGAGTTTTTCAGACAAAAAACAATGGTTCTTACTGGGCTTCCCTAAATACAGGAATATCCGATCGGACGGTTATTTATTCATTGCGTGCAGCTGGAAATGATCTGTTCGCCGGCACGAACAATGGTATTTATCTTTCAGGAGACAGCGGAGGGAGCTGGACGCAAGTGAATTCGGGAATTCCGATGAATACCCAGGTCAATGACCTTATTTCGGTAGTAAAATAATCTGTTCGCAGGGACAAGTCGTGGAGTTTTCATTTCCAATAATACCGGCATCAGCTGGATGCCTTTCAATTCAGGGCTTAGCGATACCCTGGTACAGGTTTTTGGATTTTCAGCTGGCAATCTTTTTGCGGGTACAGGCCTAGGAGTGTTCCTTTCAGGAGACAGTGGTAAAAGCTGGAGGCAATTCAATAAAGGAATCCCATTTGGCACTAAAGTGAATGCATTGATTGTTGATGGAAATTATCTGTTTGTTGGAACCAATCGCGGTGTTTTTCTAAATAAAGATACCGGAGCGAGCTGGATAAGCATCAATTCTGGTCTGGAGGATACCGTTGTTCAGGCTTTTGCCTTATTCAATACTAGTTTATTTGCCGCTACCACCGGAGGGGTTTTTTTCTCCGCCGATTCAGGGTCTGACTGGACTTCTGTCAATTCAGGGCTCACAAACCGGGATGTGTTCTGTTTAGCCGTTTCCGGAAATAATCTGTTTGCCGGAACACGAGGTAATGGTGTATTCACTGCGAACATCAATTCACTGACAGGTATAAATGAATTTAAAAAAAACATGCCCCTTGTATCTATATTTCCAAACCCTGCTAATGCTGATTTTGTGATCAGCACCAATTGTTCGAGTGTAGGTACTTTACAGATTTTTGACATGACCGGAAAAATAATCTTTTCCAATTTATTACAGAATGGTGCCGCACAATTAGATGCGGGTAATATAGTACCGGGAGTTTATGATGTAAGATTTGAAAATGCGAATGGAATTGCGAATAGCAGGTTGGAAATAATTCACTGAAGCCAATGGAAAATAGTTTTACAAGTATACCTTATGGCATTTTCAAAGTTAATCAATGCGTTGTTCAAAATTACCTCAAATACCGTAAGGGGTATCACCGGGATCTGCATGATATCCTATTGACTTATTCTTCCTTTTTTACAAAACTTTTTACAGAACCCTGTGAAATGGAAAAGGTGCAAAGGTTCGGTCTCGAATTCGCTGAAGATCACTTTAAATTGGTTAAACATATTATTACGGATAGTAAAAGCGATCAAAATGGAGAACCTAATCCTTTTATTATCCCCAAGAGCGGGGATAATCGTTTTAAAGCGCTGCAATGGACCCAATATCCGTTTTTTGATTATATCAAGCAGTTGCATTTGCTGATGGAGCGACTGGCATTAAAAATAACAGATGAAGTTGAAATGGGTGAACCTGGCAGAAGAAAAATCGATTTTTACACCAAGCAATATACGGATCTGTTTTCTCCTGCAAATTTTCTTTTCACTAACCCGGAGGCCCTGGAAAAGGCCTGGAAGAGCAGAGGAGAGAGCCTTTTAAACGGCTTTCATAATTATGTCAATGACGTTGAAAAGGGAAGGATAAGCCAGGCGGATAAATCAGCATTTGAAGTTGGGAGGAACCTGGCAATCACCCCAGGTTCTGTCATTTATCAGAATGAGCTGATTCAATTGATTCAATATAAACCTGCGACCAGTACTGTTTATGAAATGCCCTTGCTTATCATTCCGCCCTGGATCAACAAATATTATGTGCTCGACCTGCAACCTGAGAATTCTTTTGTAAAATTTATGGTTGACCAGGGGTTCAGCGTTTTTATTATTTCCTGGAGAAATCCTTCCAAAGGAATGGGCGATTTGACTTTTGAGGATTATGTGAATCAAGGGGCTTTAACAGCCATTGAAATTGTGAAGATTGTTTGTGGAATAAATAAAATTAACGTCCTGGGATATTGCCTCGGAGGAACTCTTTTAAGCATTGCGGCTTCCATTCTGGCTGCCAGAGAAAATGAGGAAATCAGTTCACTAACATTTTTATCTGCCATGGTTGATTTTTCAGATATTGGACCTATGGGAGATGTGATCAACAGCTCTTTGGTAAACAAACTGGAAAGGGGGGAATTGCTAAGGGATGGCCTGATGCATGGGCATGACATGGAAAGGGCATTCAACCTGATTCGCGCCAAGGATATGGTCTGGTGCTATGCGGTGGATAATTATCTCAAAGGCATGTCCGCACCTGTATCTGATGTTATGTATTGGAATAATGACAACACCAACCTACCTGCTAAAATGTATATTTATTACATGAAGGAGATGATTCTTAAAAATAAACTTAGACCGAAAAATGCTTTAAGAATATGTGGAATAAAGATCGACATTGGTAAAATCAAAGAACCTGTTTTTGTGATAGCTATGAAAAAAGATTACATATCCCCTCCGGCAACTGTATTTGCAACCACTGAACTTGTAAGCGGACCGGTTGAATTTATTCTTGGAGAATCAGGGCATGTAATGGGAGTTGCAAACCCTCCTTCAAGGAAAAAATATGGTCATTACCTGGGGGGTAACCTTGGAAATGGCTATGAAGAATGGCTTAAAACTGCCACTTTCCAGGAAGGCAGCTGGTGGAAATCATGGAGTCAGAAATTGAAAGGAAATTCAGGCAAGCTTGTTCCAGCTCCTAAAATTTCAGGTAATAATAAATTTAAAGTCATTGAACCAGCCCCTGGAAAATATGTGAAGGAAAAGTGTTGAAATGGGAAGAAAAAGTGTTGAATTTATAAAAATGAAGCGCCGGAGGAGGCGCTTCATTTTTGTGATGGGTTCAAAACACCACACCTTATGCGACGTCCTGAACAGCTTCCTCATTTACTGTTGTCTCTGCCAGTTCTTTAAGTTTCTTGTCAGCATTCTTTTCTTCATTCAGTGTTTCTTCAAGCAAGGATACCGCATTGGTTTCTCCTAATATTAATTTTGCAAAAGAGGAGAGTGTTCCATAAGAAGCGATCTCGTAGTGCTCAATTTTTTGGGCTGCGGAAATAATTCCGGCATCCCGGACCGGTCCTTTTTTAGTTTCATTCATGATTGTATTTGCTTCCTTTATGAGACCTTCCATTGCTTCACATTTCTGTGTCACGGCCTTCATATTAATCATATTGAAAACGGATTCAATCCGTTTTACCTGCCCTTCTGTTTCAGAAAGGTGACCTGAAAGGGCGAGCGCCAGATCCTCCGATTCTGCGTTTTTAATTAATTTGGGAATTGCTTTGCAAAGGGATTTTTCCGCCCAATACATGTCTTTCAATTCAGCAATAAATAATGCCTTCAGTCCTTCGGAATTTTCTGATTCTTCTGAAAAGCTTCCTGTTTGTTTTTTTGAAGTTGATTTCATTTTATTTGTTTTTATATTACGCGGAAAACGCCGCGCCCGTGGAGTTGTAAATGTAAAATACCAGCGGATGGTACCCATAAATATTAGATATAACTGCATTTTTAATCGCCTGAATGCATTAAAGGGATTAAACGTGTTTAGATAAATAATTCCCAGGAGTTGGGAATTTATTCCTCAAATAAAATAGTATAATAAAGTTTATTAATTAAAACGGCGAGAAATCATAAAATTTAATTTTGGCATGGTATTTTGAATTCCCTAGTCATGGACGCGTTGAATGTTTCAAAAAAAATCATCAAATCCCATCTGATTTCAGGGAAAATGGTTGCCGGTTTTGAAATTGCACTGAAGATCGATCAAACACTTACCCAGGATGCTACAGGAACTCTTGTTATGCTTGAACTTGAAGCAATGGGAATTGTCCAATCCAAAACAGAATTGTCTGTTCAATATGTAGATCACAATTTGCTGGAGGTTGACAGCAAGAATGCGGAGGACCATTTGTTTCTTCTGAGTGCCTCTGAAAAATACGGAATATGGTATAGTCCGGCCGGAAACGGAATCAGTCATCCCCTCCACATTCATCATTTTGGGGTTCCGGGAAAAACACTCATCGGATCAGACAGTCATACTGCCTCAGCCGGAGCGCTTGGAATGCTGGCAATCGGAACGGGAGGTCTTGACGTTGCATTGGCAATTGCAGGAGAGCCGTATCCTGTAAAGATGCCCAAAATTTTTGGAGTTGAATTAACTGGAAAGCTACCTTCCTGGGTAAGTGCAAAAGACATTATCCTTGAGATGCTTCGAAGAATCGGAGTCAGGAATGGCAAGGGTTGGATTTTTGAATATTACGGGGACGGTCTAAAGCACCTAAGTATTATGGATAGGCTTGTTATCGCGAACATGGGTACGGAAATGGGTGCAACCTCTTCGGTTTTTCCATCCGATGAGGAAACATTGCGTTTTTTGAAATCGCAGAACAGGGGTGATTGCTGGAAGGAATTAAAGGCGGATAAAGGAGCTGAATTTGATAAAGAAATCTCCATTGTCCTTCCTAACCTGGAGCCGCTTATCGCATGTCCTCAGAGCCCCGGTAATATTGTAAAGGTGAGAGAAGTTTCAGGCAAGGCTGTTCACCAGGTGGTAATAGGATCTTCAGCAAATCCAGGTATGCGTGATTATGCAATTGTCAGTGCAATAGTGAAAGGAAGGAAGGTGCCGGCGGGATTGTCGTTTGACATTAATCCTTCTACCCGCCAGGTAATTGAAACCCTTTCAGACAGCGGTCTATTAACTGATATTCTAAAGGCGGGAGCTCGTTTTCATCAGGTGGGCTGCCTGGGTTGTATCGGGATGGGTCAGGCCCCTGCATCAGGTAAAATAAGTCTGAGAACCATGCCCAGAAATTTTCCCGGGAGATCTGGCACCCTGGATGATCAGGTTTATTTATGTAGTCCTGAAACGGCAGCGGCATCTGCCCTTACTGGTAAAATTACAGATCCAAGGGACCTGGAAAAGTTACATGGCCTGAAGTATCCTGAATACAAACATCCTGCAAAGGAGATCATTCATGCATCTGCCCTGGTAGCTCCTCAAAAACAGAATGCTAATAAAATACTGGAAAAAGGAAGTAATATAAAACCTCTTCCTGAATTTGATCCTCTGAAAGAAAATTTCAAGGCACCGGTGACGATGAAATTCGGAAATGATATTTCAACAGACGAAATATTGAGCGGCGGCGCGAACGTTTTACCTTTAAGGAGCAATATACCTGAAATCAGCAAATGGACTTATTATCAGATCGATAAAACATTTTATAAAAGGGCCCTTGAGGCCAGGGAGCAATATGGTGGCCATTTTATAGTTGCCGGAAGCAATTACGCCCAGGGTTCTTCCCGGGAGCATGCCGCCCTTGCTCCCAAATTTCTGGGTCAGATTGCCGTTTTTGCCGTCAGCTATGCAAGGATTGGCTGGCAGAACCTGGTCAACTATGGAATTTTACCATTTGAGTTTACGGAGGAAAATGATTATGAACAAATTGAGAAAAATGATATCCTTAGGCTGGATTTTATCAACGAGAACTCTTTAAAGGAAAATAAAATAATTGTGCACAATGTGACTCAAAAAAAAGATTTCCAGGTGACTCATAATTTATCTGCCCGCCAAATTCAAATTATTCTGAAAGGAGGAATGATTAATTTTTTCAGAGCAATGAGATCAATGAAAACAACAAAAACCAAAGTAAATAGCCATGAATACCACTAAAAATCTGATTTCCGAGACAGTTTTGAAATGTCCACACTGCGGTGTGGAACAGAAAGTTGTAATGCCCCCCACTGGAATAAGGATAACTCATGAATGTCAATTTTGTTTTGAAATGATGGTTGTTAAGGAAGCTGGTCATACCCCGGAAGTGCAGATGCAGCACCAAAATACTCCGGAAATTTATATTGGTTGATTAATCAGCCAGGCATGACTCCAGGTCGCTGAAGGCATTCATAGGATGAAACAAAGGAATAATATGGATCCAGGTCTGCCGGTATGGAATGTATTTTAAATGGTAAATCCTGCGCTGTTCCTGAATTAAAACCGGAAAATTTTAAATTCACATTGTTAATGCCAAGGAGGTTGATGTTTTTAACTCTAAAGCCGGGACTTGATCTGGGTATTACCATTGTTATATCTGCAAGATCGGACATAGCTGCTGAAAGGTCATGACAGGCTACTCCAAGACCTCCATTTATAATCGGAGGAAATTCCCATCCTAACATTAAAATCTTGGGCAGGACCATTCAGGATTTTATTAATTTGGTTGGCAAGTTTAATATCAAACTATCTGGATGAGGTGATTTTTCGATACCCGGTAATTATGTGTAGTTGAACAGACGCTTTCCCTGCAATAAAAAGTTCCAACATTTTTTTTACACAAACCGGCCATCTTAAATGACTGCCTGACGAAATTGATTCTAACAGGGTTGTTTCTGATTTAGTTTTGTTTTGTAAACAATAGACTCAAAAAATGAAAATTTCTAAAACTTTAATTTTGCTCATTTCTTTTCAGCTTGTTATTCGTGTGCCTCTTGTTAATTCACAGACATTTCAGTGGGCGCAACGAGGGGGATTATGGGAATATGATTACGGATACGGCATCTCTACGGATAATTTGGGGAATGTATTCGTCGCAGGTAAGTTTGAACTAAATGCCGTGTTTGGCAATGATACATTACCAAACCAAGGTAATCATGATATTTTTGTCGCCGAGTATAGTTCTTCGGGCCAGTTGAAATGGCTACATACCGGTGGAGGACCTTCTGGTGATTATGCTCACGCACTTGCCTGCGATGTTAAGATCAATCAGGTATTTGTTTCAGGTGAGGTGCAAAATTTACTGAACGGCCCTGCAGCCAGGGTTGGTACTACTACCATCGTGTTTCCCGGAACTCCATCTGTTACATTAAATGCCATTGGGGAGAATGATGCCTGTGTTATGAGTTACAATATGGATGGGAGCCTGCTGTGGGCCAGGAATGCTGGTGGGTATTACGATGATAAGGCGCAGGCTGTATGCTACGACGATTCTGGAAATGTGTACATGGCCGGATACTTCAATGATACTGCTTATTTTTCAAGCAATACCACTTTTAACAATAACACATTGTTTGGAAACAATACCACTACGATTACTGGTTCTAACACCGGATTGAATGATATGTTTGTTGCTAAATATGATAAGAATGGAAATTTTTTATGGGTGCGGCAGGCAGGCGGACCAGGAAGGGATGAAGCCAAGGGATTGGGATGTGATGGTGCAGGTAATGTTTACGTTTGTGGTTTGTATTCAGATGGCGCTGTTTTTGGAAACTTACCTCCCTTTCCCAATACCGGTCATTACAACACATTTTTAGCTAAATATTCCCCGGATGGTAATTTGCAATGGGTCAGGTCTTCATTACAGGGACCTGATGATAATGTAGCCTGGGCTTTAACCCTGGACAAGAACGGGTTGATCTATGTGGGCGGGGAATTCAACGCTTCTGTGTATTTTGGAAACAATGAGCTTATCACGAACGGGATGGCGGATGTTTTCGTCGCCTGTTACGATGAATCGGGAAACGTACTTTGGGCAACCAGTGCCGGCGGTAAAGAAATTGACCGTGCAAGGGGCATAGGGACTGATGGAACCAATATTTACATTACCGGGCAGTTTGGGGATTCTTCAGCAACTTCCGCATTCGGTCATTTCAATCTTCGTTCAGCGGATAGTTCCGATATTTTCGTAGCTGAATTAGATAACGCCGGTAATTTTATTTATGCAAAATCTGTTGGCGGACCTCCTGATTCGCTTGAATTACTTGGGTATGAATCGGGAAATGCCATTTCAGCAGATGCGGCAGGGAATGCCTATGCTACGGGAAGTACTTTACAAGGTGGAATTTTTGGGAATACGCACCTTGAACAATACAGCAGAACTGACTTTTTTATTACAAAGGTATCGCCCCTTACCACTGGTGTAAATGTTATGTCAGATGATGGAACAGGAGGTGTACGAATTTATCCGAACCCTGCCAATGGAAGTTTTACGATGGATCTGAATAACCTGAAGAATCAGAAAGTTGAAATCTCCCTCTTTAACAGTCTTGGGCAGCAGGTTGGTATGGAAGAAAGGTTTTCACCTGGCCTCATTGGTCTTAATCTCTCCTGCGCTAATGGTATTTATTTTGTTGTTGTCAAAACGGAGGATCAGGCTATGTACAGAGAAAAAATAATCATTCAGAATCAATAATTCAATCGGTGGCAATTCATTATTTTTTTAGCAGAACAGGTTTGGTCAAAATGTCATCACCGTCAATAACCCGGATCACATATAAGCCATCTGCAAAATCAATTCCCAGATCAATTTGTTCGGTTCCTCTTGTGAAAACGGAAGTTTTGCGGTAAACGATTTGCCCTGTGCTGTTAAGAATCAAAATGTCCCTGTTTTTTATCTCTGTATTTTCCCCTGTGAGTTGAATGGTGAATTCCCCTGTTGATGGATTAGGGAATATTCTTAACCCACTATCCAATGAGGTGATGGAATGTGACAAGGGGGCTATGGCCGCCAGTATATTTTCTGTGCAGGTAGGAGCCAGGTTTGCATTTGCATTATTTGCAAGTGAATATTCGCATTTTTTGATAAGTATGCCCTGCAGATCAAAGGTAAGCAGGATAGAAGATTCATTTAAAAGCTGATCTGAATAAGTCTGGGCAATTCCAGCGTTTATGTTGATCCTTAAAGGAGAAGGTGATGTGGTGTCCGTTGTATTGAGCAAGAGCGTATAAGGATAGCTGGCATTTTGATCTTCGTTCAGGATAAGGATGCAGATTTGCTGATTATTCTGGCAACCAAAGGATTTGACATTTTGTCTATTGCTTGTGCCATCCAAATAATTCCCACTGAAATTGCCTGCCACAAGCTGGAAGTGAAAGTAGGAAGGTTTTTTGGAATAGCTCATGGCATCTATTATTCCGATATCGCTTGCTATTGTATTTCCTTCAATTACACTCCAGATATTCAAAAAATCCAGACCGTTTTTCATGCCTATGCCCATCATTTCTGCAATAAACTGACCTCCGATAAAACTGTTCGCACCTGTTCCATTTAAATTGTCGGAAGGACTGTTCTTCCAGTCGATGTTTGCTTCCGTTACGGCAGCTTTTAAGGCGGCATTTCCAGTTCTGTTATGCGCTGCATTACAGGCGCTAATATTTGAATTGAGGGAGATTAAATTATTCTGAAAGGAACCCGGAGCTGTTAGGTTGGAAATAACCTGCTCCCTGGTTTGAGTTCCATCAAAAGGGTAGGTGTGAAAGGAAATAAGATCCAGGTAGTAATTTCCCAAAGAGTCATGCCCGGTAATGTCGTCTGGTCCATTTGGAGTTGTCAATCCATTCAGTATAGGTTCATTGAACCATGCAAGTTCGGGGCCGATAATGAGTATAGAAGGATCAACGTATTTCATCGCGCTCGCAAAAGGCCTGAAATAGGCAGCTACCTGGGCCGAAGTGGTATAGCCATAACCCTGATCAGGTTCGTTTCCAATGATCCAATATTTAATTTTTTTACCTTGAGTAATGTTGATGTAACGAACGATTTCTGCAGCCTGCTCTGCTGTGTAACGGTTATTGTAAAATGGAATTTGTATTTCTGGTTCCATTCCATTGGCCCTTATGGAATCAATCATTCTTATGTACTGATAATTGGTAGGCATGTTTTCATCGGCGGACGTACCTCCAAATCGTATAACAGAAGCCTGACTGCTTCTTAGGTTGGCCCATTGCCGGTGTAATTGACCCTTAAGAAGGCAGGGAGGTTCCTGACAGGTAGTAAAATTTCCGATCGTGTCTGGCATCCAGGCATTTTCACCGAAAAAATGCCTGGAGATTACCTGAGAGAATCCGGTTGCTGAATATATCATTACAATAAGTAATAACGTAATTGGCTGAAGTTTCATTTTGGTTTATTTAAAGAAAAATTTTAAAAGAAGCGTAACCTGATTTACTGGAAATTGGTCAATTTCTGGCTTTGGGCTATTCGAATTGTCCTTTTAGCTACTCAATTGGTATAACGGAATAAAATCAACAAATATTGTGCCTTTAGCTATGAGATTTTGAATTCCATCTATTTTAATTGTTTAATAAGCGAAAAAGGTATGAAAAGACAATGGATCAGAAATATTTTTGATTTATGAAAACAGTATTCAGTTCCATTCTTTTTTTCTCTTTACTTTACGTTCAAGCGCAGCAATATTCAGGTACAGGGGGCAAAATCACAAACAACGGTCAGAACACCAACTTCCGGCTTTCTGTTTCCGGTTTGAATCAGCCCCGCTTAGACAGTTCCTTCGGACTTCAGGAAGTTTGTATCACTATTCAACATCCTGCTGTACAGGATTTATACATTCACCTTCAGTCACCCAATGGGGAAATAGTTGAACTTTCTTTAGGTACCAGTTGCAGCGGAGCCAATTACACAAATACCTGCTTTGTATACAATGCAGATTCTTCTGTAACCATAGCATCTGCTCCATATACAGGCATATACAGGCCTGTAGGTTATCTCGGACGGTTTAATACAGGACAAAACGGGAATGGCTCGTGGACAATGATCATCCAGGATTATCTTGCAGGAGGGGATTCAGGTTCTTTAATCAGCTGGAGTCTTCAGTTTGGAAATATGCCTGCCCCACCACTTGTATTTACTTCTTCCAATTTGCCAATCGTTATTATCAACACGAATAATCAAACAATCGATACTTCTGACATACTTGTAAAAATGGGGATAATTTATAATGGTACCGGCCAAAGAAATACTGTCACCGATTCCTGGAATAATTATAATGGTTATACCACCATGCATGTAAGGGGTAATAGCACCATGTATTTCGAAAAACAATCTTACAGTCTGAAGACGTGTGACGCTTCTGAAAATCAATTAGATGTTTCCATCCTGGGAATGCCTTCCGAGCATGATTGGGATCTTGTAGCACCTTATCAGGATAAAAGTCTTATTCGCGATCCTTTGGGGTACACGCTTTTCCGGGCTATGGGCCATTATGCTTCCCGTTTCAGGGAAGTAGAATTAATCATTAATAATGAATACCGGGGTATTTATGAATTTCTTGAAAAGCCTACCAGAACAAAGGACAGGATAAATTTAGAAAAATTATCGGCAACTGATAATGCTCTCCCCGCAGTCAGTGGGGGATATATTATCAAGGTTGACCGGCCCAACGGTCCAGGTTGGGTCTCTTTACTTAGCGGACTTGAAACTCCTAAAAATCATTTTTTTTATCAATACGATTATCCCAAGTCTGATAATATTACTGCTTCCCAGACAATGTATATACAAAACTACCTTGATACGTTTGAAACAATAATGAATGCAACGGATTTTGCAAGCCTTGTTCATGGGTATCCAACCTGTATAAACACAAGTTCATTCATTGATTTTTTAATCCTTAGTGAATTGTCTAAAGATGCAGATACCTATCGCATCAGCAGTTATATGTATAAGGATAATGTCAGTAACGGAAGTGGGAAATTAAATGCAGGACCACCATGGGATTTTGGTATTGCCTTTCACAATTGCAATTATGGAGATGCATTTGACAGTGCAGGATGGGAGTATAATCTTACTGATACTGTTTATCCTATGCCGGACTGGTGGAGCCGATTTGCATCGGACAGTAATTTTGTAAACAATCTCTATTGCCGATGGAATGATCTTCGTCAGAATATTCTTGGTCTCAATTTTCTGTATAATTACATCGATTCCTGCGTCGCAGCTTTCAATGAAGCGGAACAACGGAACTTTATCCAATGGCCGGTGCTCGGAGCTTATATATGGCCAAACCCTCAACCTGAAGGGAAAGCAACTTATGCAACAGAGGTTGAAGATGTAAAAAGCTGGATTGCAAAACGGATAAAATGGATGGATATGGTTATCCAGGGCCGCTGTATTTCTCTTTCGGGAATTCAGGATATTGTCTGGCAAAATAATTTTACTACTTATCCAAATCCGTTTTCAGGTTCGCTGCTGACTCACTATGCGGTTGAACAAAATTCCAAGGTAAGGTTGCAACTTTTTAATGAATTGGGAATTGAAGTCATTCGGGTGGTTGACAGAATTCAACCTCCGGGAAATTATCAGAATGAAATTTCAACGGAAAAATTAGCCGCCGGTATTTACAATTTGCAATTAACTGTCAACGACCAAAGTTCTTGTCATAAATTGATCAAGCTGAACTAAGTTAAAAACAAAAAAATGAAAACACATATACTGATTGTTCTGGTTATTCAATATGTGGCTGCTTAAAATTAATTCCCTGGGAGATACGCTGTGGACCAGGCACTTCGGTGGTGGTGGGCACACCCATTGTTATTCGGCGAGTCAAACTCCTGAGGGCGATTACATTGCCGCAGGCCACACGGACAGCTACAGTCCAAATACTGAAATCCTTACACTGGGGCAGGAAATTTTTTCCTCTAAAATGACCTTCCCAGGTAAAAGCCAGGCATTTGATTTAAAAGGAATGGAAGCCGGGATTTATTTTTTAAATGTCAGATCGGCTAAATTGGTCAGCACCCAGCGAATCGTTCTGGCTTCTACCAGTCAATAGAAAATGTCCGGTAAATGAAAAAATATGGCCTGTTGACTTTAGTTCTAATTTTCTTCCTGTCGCTTGTTTCCTGTAAAAAGGGTCCTGGACTGGGAGGTGAAGCCAGTATCAGCGGGAAAGTCAGAGGCGTTGTATACGATAAATCGTTTACGAAAATTCTCGATTCAAGCAGTATTGCCAATTGGACCATGTGCATTATTTATGGAAGTGACCTGGAAGTGGATGGAACTCAAAAAACCACTTACGATGGCACTTTTGATTTTCAATACCTGAGGGAAGGTCAATACACTGTTTATACTTATTCCCGGTCGCACCTTACCAATTTGGCCGACAGTGCAGTGGCTGTGAACATAAATATTTCAGGAAAAAAGCAATCGTATGTCATACCTGATTTAGTCATTTACCGTTGAGAAGGACAGGTTTTCAAACCATTATTTGCTTGCTGCAGCTTGCTTTTCTGAATAACTGTGTATATCCTCAGTATTACAGCAGAAATAACTATTACAAGCAAGGCCCCCAGTATAACGATGCCCAGTTATGGGAAAATATTTACGTCGAGCGGAACCTCACTCATAAGTTGAACTGGCATATCAATGAAGAAGGAAAACTAACCGAGAATTTTACCATCCCAAGTTACATCTATACCGACCTGGGTCTAACCTATAAATTCAGAAAATACCTGCATTTTACCATTGCTTACGTACCTATCATGAACAGGTTGCCGACAGATTTTGTGAGTTATGAACACCAGCTCTATTTCGACGGTGTTTTGAGAATCAAGTACAGGCATTTTGTTTTTTATGACCGTGAAATGCTGCAGGAACAGTTCAATAATGTATTCACCTCACCTGTCTGGAATATCCCATTTTACTATCTGCGAAGCAAACTAACGGTCAAGTATAAACTTGGACTTCGTTATGTTCCGTATCTGGCAGCTGAATTGTATTATCACATTAACAATAATCAGTACAATGGTTTGCAGGCCGATCACGTCCGGTGTTTCGCGGGATGTTTTTACCGGCTCAACACGGTAAACGAACTTGAATTGTATTATATGATAGAACCTTATTTCAATGTTCCCTGGTCCCAAACCTTTTTTGTTGTCGGCCTGGGCTTTGCCCATGACCTTTATTAATAATCTTTAAAATACATACCATGCGTACGCTCTACTTGCTTGTTTTTTTTCCAGTCCTGTTATCCGCCCAGAACAAAAAGGAAACTAAAAAGGATATTCAACTGAACAGGGTAAAGTCCATTACAGAGTATATAACCTTGGGTGAAGGAAAGAATGGAAAACCCTTTAAGAGTAGTTACTCTTTTTTTGATAAAAAAGGAAATATGATTGAAAAATCGGATTTTACTCCGGATGGCAATTTATGGAAAAAGGAAACGACTAAATACGATTCGAGGGGAAACATTGTAGAAGTGTCGAATTTTGAGGAAAAGGATTTAAAAGGCAGGGAAATTGCCGGCAAAACAAAAAAGGACAGTATCTCCGGCAATAAAATGCACTTGATTATTAATTCAAAAAGTATTTCCAAATTCGACCTGGAAAATAATAAACTCGAAGAAACAGAATTCGACGAAAACGGAAAGCAGGTGAGGAAAGTTGTTTACACCTATAATTCCAATGGAGAACGATCGGGTAAAATACATTATGACGCGGACAATAAATTGGAAAAAAAGGTTAGCTATACGTATGACTCCAGAAAAATGAAAATACAGGAGCAGGTTCAGGAAGCGAATGATAAGATTGTTGAATTAAAGAAATACATTTATGAATATTATTAAATGACCCCTTCGTTAAAGAAAACTATTCTCAGTTGGAGAGTTTTTTTGTCGAACCGGCGTATTCCCCGAAACAGTTTTTCATACCTGTATTGCTTGCTTTTACGCCATAGTAGCGGGATGAAAATTCAGGCAATGAATTTTCTGATGCCGCATATATCCCGTAACAACCACCCAGGTCAGGTGCAGATGCTTTAATTTCATTGTATCGTTTGATGAAATCGTTCAATGTATGTGTGCAACCGGCATAATCTCCAAAATACATGGTGTATTGAGGATAGGTGTCTCTTATTTCATAATACCTTTTTGCAAAATCCTCCAGCGTATAATCGGAGGCGGCATAGTTTCCAAAGACATCTGTTAATTTCGGATAGGCAGCCATTATCTGGTTATAACGTTCCATAAATTTTTTCTTGCTGTGTGAAGATGCTGCATAGTGGCCATGCAATCCAGTCAATTGAGGATAGGTATCTCTCATATCATAGTACCGCTCCATAAATGATTGCTCCTTGAGAGAATTATTTTTTTGATCCTTTCCGTTGTCGGTGGTTGTCTTTTTTTCGGAAGCAACTGCCTGGGCGGTAATTTCGGGGGAAGTTGTAAAAGCGTACATCAGGGCTGCCAGTGGCATTAATTTAAAAGTTTTCATGAGTTTAGATTTTAATTTTGGAACTAAAATAAATCGGCTGTCCTGGTTTTATTACGGGATTTCGTTGATCTGCAGTTTTAAATGGTTGAATGGCAGATGAAATTCTTCCTTTGAAAAATTGCCCTGTTCAGGGTAATTTAATCTACAGATACAATGGATTTCTTTACCATATTTTGATTTTTCGAGGTAAAAATGAATGGCATGAAATTTTGAAAGACATTACCTGAAATATTGAAATCACTAGCGGATGAGAATTTCCGGATTCCTGTTTTTCCTTCTTGAATTCCTTTGCTGTATTAAGCCGGTCAAGGCACAGATTATCATCGATGAACCACCGAAACCACTTTATTATGACAGGTCAATGAGAGTTAAGAAATTCCTTGAAATGAAAGATATGAGGGATGTTTTTCACTATGATAAGTTTCTGCTGGGTACAAACAGAATTTCTGGCAGTATTTCATACACTACCGGAAGGGTTCAGATCAATAATGGAGAAATGATCCGAAATGAATACAGAAGCGCAATTGGTTTTTTTTCCCGAATCCGTTTTGTTGAGGAGTTCAGCTTAAATACGGTTTTTTATAAGGATTTTAATCCAAATGCTGTTGCACCTTGGATTTCCGATTATACTTACACCTTCGGACGTTATAACTGGAGACCCGGAAAATTTAATTATGGATATGAAAATTATGTAAACAATAAATACACGGATAATTTGAAAGTTTTTTCCGAGAAGTTTTTACAGGGATATTATTTTGTTTCCTATAGTCATTTTTTATCGGATAAACTGACCCGGAAAATAAAACTTGACAGCACAACGAACCTGCGGTTTACCTATTTTTCCCGTTATGCAATCAGTTATATAAATGCCGCTAACGAAATTGAAGGAGGCTTGCTTTATGGAAAATTTTTGCTGGGTGCTAGTTTCCGGTATACCATCTATCGGAATATTTACATTGAATCTGCCGTTTACTATTATCCAGACAAGACAAAACAGCAACCCTGGGATCCGGATTATTCATATGGTTTTGGTTATTTTGACTGGCGTTCTTTTCGTCTGACGGTTTCCTATGGAAACTGGGCTGTGAACAGGTTCCCATGGGATAAAAATTATTATCCCAGTTATGGTTTTCTGGATGGACAGTTTAAGATCGGAGGAAATTTTATCTGGTAATTTTTCAGTATGCGTTTCAGAACTGTAATGACTTATTTTCTGGTATTGGTGTGCATTACCGGATTGAAATCCCAGTTGAAATATGTAGTGGAGGATTTTGAAGGGTTTGTAGAAGGTTCGAAGGATTTAAAGAAAAACGGAGTATTTACTTTTGGAAATATAAATGGGGTAATTGAACGCAAATCAGAGGTTTCACATGCCTATTCCGGGGAAGGAAAGATTCAATTAAAAAGGGAGGGAAAATTGAAATACGGGGGCTGGGGAATAGGGGTTACTTCATTCATTGAGTTGGATCCTATGCATGATTTTCTTAATTTTTACATTTACCAGCCCTCAACCAACGCAAACAGTGCGGTTAAAATTGAAATACAAGATGATGATAATGAAGATGGAATTTATGAAAGCTATTCCGATGATTCCTGGATTTATTATCTGTCGGTTACCAATAAAAACAACTGGATGCTCTATTCCATTCCCTTGAGCAAATTTAAAGACGGAAACAAAGGGGGTGACGGATTGTTCAATATTAATTACCGGGATGGCAAATTGCTAGGGCTGGTTTTCACTTTTGTCGATTCTACCTTTGGGGTTAGTGATCGTAAAACATGGTCATTTGATTTTATCTGCTTTTCAAAAGGCATACTTCCTACGGGAAAGAATCTGTTCGATCCCCTTCCCGCTTCTCCCAAAGATTTTTGCACTCTGGGAGCCTGGTCAAAAGAAGGAAACGGAGCTGATTATACAGCTATAGCGAAGGATTTTGAGAATCTGTTTACCGCGTCTTCCCAAAAAAAGCTTGGTGTCATCCATTTTTTTCAACCCTTCGCTGCCGACGGCGGGAATGCTGAAAATCTGTATCCATCGGTTGAAAAAATTAATGAGATCCTGCAGGAGGGATACCTACCCATGGTGACGCTGGAGGACCATTTTGTGAACGTGAACCCAGGGGTGAAGCAACCGAACCTGTATAGCATACTGGAGGGGCATTTCGATGTTTTTTTTGCCAATTGGGCAAGACAGATAAAGCAGGTAAAAGGCATCGTCCTGCTACGAATCCTGCACGAATTTAATGGTAACTGGTATCCCTGGTGCATTGTGAATAATGACAAAAATGCTCAGCTGTTCATTAAAGCATTCCGGAAAATTCATGATATTTTCAAAGCAGAACAGGTTTCAAATGTAAGGTTTATCTGGTGTCCGAATTCCCTTTCCTTTCCCAGGGAGAAATGGAACTGTATCACGGAGGCCTACCCCGGAGACGAGTATGTGGATATTGTGGGGATGGATATTTACAATGGGGCGAATAATAATCTTCCGGTCTGGAGATCATTCAGACAGGAAGGGATTGAGAATTATTTCATCCTTACTCAGAAAATGGCTGGTAAACCTTTGGTGGTCTGTGAAACAGCATCCAGGGAACGCAATCAATCTGAAGGGACAGCTGTTCAGAATAAGGCCGGATGGATCAAACAGATGGGGGAATCGCTTGGCTCAGACATGTCGAAAATCCGTCTTCTTACCTGGTTCAATGAAAAAAAATCCTTTCAAATCAATTCTTCTGCCGGGGCTGAAGATGCGTTCCTGAAATACATTCTTCAAAATGATTATTTCAGGTCCGGAACAAAATACATTTATCCTGTGATAAATAAATAAATGCAGTGATCAATCATCCTGATTTTACTTCAGGGCTGTTTCGCCAGCCTGCTGAAAAACGAATTCAATCCTTCTGTTTTTCCGTCGCCCTTCCGGATTATCTGAATGGTCAGGATTTTGATTAGCAGCCACCGGTTGTTTCTCACCTTTCGCAATGCTTTTTATTCTTTCCGGAAGAATCCCTTTGCTTTTTATATAATCAGCAGCTGTCTGAGCCCTCCATAAAGATAATGTATAGTTGTAGTTTTCTTCCCCCCATGAATCCGTGTGTCCATAAATCTCGAGTAGAAGATTATTATTTTCATTCATATATTCAACAATTTCATCCAGTCCGTTTTTTGCGTCCTCGGCCAGATTAAACTTTTCAAACTCAAACAGCACGGGAGAAAATTGTTTTAGAGGCGCCTCTGCTTTGAGTATTTCCATATTGTTTTTATCGGGTTCTGCCGCATTTTTTTGGTTTGAATCTACCGCATTGTTTGTTTTGATTTCTGCCGTGTTGTTGTTATTGGCTTCCGGAAGGGCCCCCGAGGCCATTTCCATGACAAGGGTATCAACGGGTAACTGAGCCAGGTTAAAGGAGGCAGTAATCTGGTAGATATCCCTGTCTCCTTTCCCACCTTTCCGAATGGATGAAAAATAAGCATATTTGCCGTCCGCTGCCGGTGAAAAGGAAAGATCATCATCGGAACTATTGACTGGGTATCCCATATTAACAGGTGTACTCCAGGTGTTTACACTGTCAGGAACTTTTGTTGATTTAAAAATATCGAATCCCCCCATACCCTTTAAACCGTTTGAGCTGAAAAAAAATGTTTTTCCATCTGCAGCTATTGCCGGAGCAACTTCATCATAGGGGGTGTTGATTTTTGGTCCCAGATTATACACAGCCCCCCATTCACCGTCCTTTAACCTGTCACTGGCATAAATATCGTTTCCTCCAAGCCCTCCCGGACGGTCACTTGAAAAATACAAGGTATTGCCATCAGGGGAAAGACATGCACCATTTTCCGAATGCCTGGTATTTATTTTAGATCCAAGGGAAACGGGGGAGGTCCATTTATTTTTTTCCAAACGACTGAAGTAAAGGTCTCCTCCGTTTTCATCCTTGGTTAAAAACAGCAAGTTCCCATCGGCCGATAAACTCAGGCATTTTTCGTCCCCATTGGTGTTTAGTTTGTTTCCAATAGGTAAGGCAGGTGCCCATGTGCCGTCTTTTTTTCTTGAACTGTAATAAATATCTTCGTAAAACTGATCATCCAACGTTTTTTCATTTCCGGTGCTTCCGGGTCTCCTTGAAGTAAATAAAAGCAAAGAGTCATCAGCCGAGATTACCGGGCTGTAATCGGGAAATTCTGTATTGATGCTATCCCCAAGGTTTGTGATCCTTAGCGCCACGGGATTTTGCATAAGTTCAATCGCGAAAGCTGCATTTTCAATATTCCTGTCAATTTCCCTGCTATCTGTTTTATTTGCTTTTGACAGTATTTGGTATTGTTTAAAACTGGAAATGGCCTCGTTGAACATATTGTTTAAACAATACGCCTGTCCAAGATAATAGATACTTGCCTGCGGTGCCCTTTTTTCACCCGGTTCAAATTCCGCATAATGTCTGCTTGGATTCAGGGAAGCCTTTTTAAGAAAAAAAATTGCCTGGTTTCTGTCTTCAAAAGAAGAACTCAGGTAGCACAAGCCTATTTTATAATTTATGTTTGCATTTGTTGAATCAATTCCATAAGCCCGCAAAAAGTTCTGGAGCGCCAGGGGGTAGCTTCCTTCCAAATAAAGCTGATTGCCTTCAATAATGTATTTTCTGTAAAGTTTATTCTGGCCAAAGCTGAACATCACGGATAATAAAATGATCCAGAATAACAGTTCCTTTCTGAGGAGTTTTTTTTGATCGAGAAGCATGGTTTTATTTATTTAAAGTGAAATTATTTCCGGATATCTTTTTTTAACGGGGAATTCGCTGACAGGTGATTTCCCATAGTTGAATTGTTTGATCCCGAATTCATACAAGTGGAAAATTCTCCCCGGTTTATAGAAATTCTGTAACAGGATTTTTAAGAGAACATTCACATCCCCTCCGGAAACCCGATCGGAAACAGATTAAATGAGAAAAATTCTGTGGTACGGATTTTGAAAATACGGGGTACTGGTTTTTTTAAAATCCGGCAATACTAATAAAAAAGGATCATGAATTGCATTATAGTCGATGACGATAAATTATCCAGATCTACGCTGGAGATGTTAATTGAACAATTTGATTTTCTTGACCTGAAACTACAGTGTTCAGGAGCCCTTGAGGCGTTTAATTTTCTCCAGACAAATGACATCGATCTTGTTTTCCTCGATGTGGAAATGCCCGAAATGACGGGGTTGGAATTGTTAAAAAATCTTGAAAGGCGACCTGTTGTAATCCTGGTTACCTCAAAAAAAGATTACGCTGTGGAGGCTTTCGAGCTTAATGTGGCGGATTTTTTAATCAAGCCGATTAATCTCCAGCGTTTCTCCCTGGCGGTTTCAAGGGCAAAAGAACTGGTTGACAGCAGAACACAGCTTGTTGACTCTTTCAGGAATCCAGAGAAAAGTTACATTTTTGTCAGACACAATTCAATTCTTACGAAAGTGGAAATAAACACGATTACTTATATTCAGGCTCTGGGGGATTATATTAATATTTATACCCCATTAAAGCGATACACTGTTCATTGCACCTTGCGGTTTATTGAAGAAAAGCTTCCGATCAGTAAGTTTTACCGGCTTCACCGTTCCTATCTTGTAGGACTTGATCACATTGAAACAATAGAAGACAATACCGTCTATGTTTCAAAGCATCCTTTGCCCATCGGCCGGGAATCAAAAAAGAAATTGCTTGAAAAAGTTAATTTTGTTTAGGAAAGCTCCTAGTTTTGTTTAGACAAGCTATAGTAATAAACGGTCAGGTTAGCCGTATCGTGTAAAAAGTCAATCTTTTCAATTCTGATTTTATGAATATTGAGACCTGTCCGGTTTTTCAGATCTTCCAGCAGTAACTTGTAGTTATGAGGTTTGATCAGTTCTATGTTTTCATAAATTATGTTTTTTGTTTTTTCATTTTTTATGAAAAGATTTCCATCGAGGGAATAGGAAAAGGCAAGTATTATTGAATTGATAATTATGGTTTCAACAAATGATCCTTTGCTTAATGCATTTACAAGACCTAAAGCAATAACCACAAACAAATAGGTCATGTCCTTGGCCAGGATATTTTCTGTCCGGTATCTTAAAAATGAAAAAACTGCAAATAATCCAAATGCAGCGCCAATAGACAGGTTTATCTTATTCATCAAGTAGGTGATAATGAATATAATAATATTGAATATGAAGAAGGTAAAGAAAAAATCCTTTTTATGGTAAATAGGATAATAAATCATCCGAACAAGTATGTAGAGGGAAATTATATCAACAAAGAGCCTTGGGAAAAATGTTTCTGAGAGCCTGTCAAAACCAATTGTGAAGAAATCAGCATCGTCGGGAGGGGGGATTATCCAAGCGGCTTTTAGCAGAAAAACGGAAAGGTTTGTCATTTTTTTTAATTTGTCTTTTATTTCAGCTTTCCGGATTGCTTCCTTCCTCTTTTCTTTTGATATTTAAAAGAGCAGGTTTGAAATTATTCTTTTTGATATGGTCTATCAGTGATATAACACCAAAACAATATTTACTGATCGACCCCTTTCTGATCTGATTTTTTTTCATGACGTTCATAAAGGCTGAAAATGATTGCTTATCCTGCTTCACCTCAGCAATAACCAGATTCCCGTGTCTGACTGACTTGTTCTGCGTTTTTAATTCCAAATCAAGGTCAATGGTCAACCGCTCAGGCTCGTACTTATTCACAAGTGTTAACCTGGAGTAATTTACCCACAGCATTGACTGGAATTTTTCTCTGCAAAAGGGGACTTTTTCTTTCAGCATTTGTTCTGATCTGGGATCTATTTCCTGACTAAGCTCTTTCCGTTTCAAACGGCTTTTGATGGTACGACCCTTTTTGTTTTTTGTTTTTACCTCAAAAAAGACAAGCCCGGTGTCAGCATATCTTCTGTACCTGACCTTGTATCTGTTCCTGCGTCTGTTGTGATGATCAAGGTATAACTTAAATCCAGGAGTATCAAAATAAAGCGATTCATACCGGTTCAGGTTTATTCCCTGAACGTCCAGTATTTTATAATTCGGAGCGAGATCTTCTAAGATACCCGGAAGGTTTTCTGAATTAAAAACGAATTTAGTATCTGTTCTGTCCAGCAATTTCACGCAATCCATCTCTTCCAGGGTGATGGGGATAAACTTTTCAAGTTGAGCGGACAATGCTGAATTCATAATTTTATTTTGATTAAAACAATTTTCTGTTTGTGATCAAATTTAATATGAACCGTTGTTTTTTTTTAGTGATTTCGACCTTGTGCAGTTTTCCATCGCCCAAATTATCCTCTGTGATCCCGCGAAAAAAGTTTTAAAAATTCGAACATTTTTTCTTTTGTTTCAACTATTTAAAGTCTCCTGTTAACGAATAAAAAGAAGATTTTATCTGAGCAGCTATAGTTTTGCTCGAAACCGCTATTCAAAAAATCATGGCAACAAAAATGTCCGTTTGGATCTGTGCTCTTCTTTTCCCTCTTTGCCTGACCGATCTTTTTAGTGTTTTTAGTCCGGAACAAGTGTATGATAATTTTGAAGGAAATAAATCAGTCTGTTATGGCGAAAGAAGCGGTGTATTGGATACTCTGGTAAACAATCCTGCTCCCAATGCTGTCAATAATTCCCGAAAATGTGCCTTGTACGTGCGTAACGGCGGAAGGAAATTCGACAATATTAAAATGACGCTTGCCGGAAAGCTCACGGGTGTCGACAAATTTGCAACGTATAGCGGCGTACCTCCTAAAATAAAAATGAAGATCTACACGACTGCTCCTGCCGGGACTCTTGTTGAAATATTATTGGGTTCCAAAATGGGAAATAATAATTACCCGGCGGGGACCCATAGCCAATACCAGTCTCATACCTCTACCAGCAATGAATGGGAAAACCTTGAATTTCTGTTTTCGCAGATCCCTCAGGGGAGTGAGATATCTGCGGACGATATTGACCAGATTACACTATTGTTTTTCCCGAATTCGGGAAATTCTGACACTTATTATTTTGATGAAATAAGCGGACCCTCTCTGAAAACGGATAAATAGGAAAATGCATGGAGCCATTGGAAAAAAGTATTTTCAGGAAAGAAAAATATGCTTTTGGCTGGCCCGGAATTGATGCCAGATGGACTTCAAGTGCGAAGAGTGGTGTTGGAACCTCATTTAGCTCAGTCAGCAAGGTTTGGTTTTCCATAGGGCATGGAATTTTGAATGAAATATATTATCCACAGGTGGATAAAGCGTGCACGAAGGATATGGGATTGATTATTACCGATGGTAAATCTTTTTTTTCCGAAGAAAAGGCAGACACGGTTCATCGGGTTAAATGCATTGCCAGTGGTGTCCCGGGTTACCACATTACCAATTCCTGCAAGAATCATTTTTATCGCATAGAAAAGGAGGTTATTACGGACCCCAAGAGGGATACGCTTCTTCAGCGGATTCAATTTTTTCCAGCTAAGAAAAGAGAAAGGGAATTGAAATTATTTATGCTTTTGGCTCCTCATCTTGACAATGCTGGAGCTGGTAATAAGGCCTGGGTAGGAGACTATAAAGGTATTCCCATGCTTTTTGCCCGCAGAAGAGGTGTTGCAATGGCGCTGGTATGCTCTATTCCATGGAAAAAATCTTCTGCCGGTTTTGTAGGAGCTTCCGATGGCTGGCAGGATCTGAAGAAACATAAACAGATGGCATGGGAGTTTGAAAAAGCAGAGAACGGAAATGTTGCGCTGACTGGTGAAATTGACCTGGACGAAATAAATGGCGGAAGTTTTCTGGTCGTTCTTGGTTTCGGAAGAAATCCCCAGGAAGCAGGGCAAAGAGCCAGGGCAAGCATGTTTGAAGGGTTTGAAGAGGCCAGGGCCCAATTTATCTTGGAGTGGGAAGATTGGCAGAAAAAGCTCGCGATTGCTGGAGCAGAGGATCAAAGGATTTCACCCAAATATTTTAAAATCAGTGCAGCGATGCTTAAGGTACATGAATCCAAACGTCATCCGGGAGGGTTAATAGCAAGCTTGTCAATCCCATGGGGATTTAATAAAGGAGACGATGACCTGGGTGGCTATCATCTTGTCTGGCCGAGGGATCTTGTTCAGATTGCGGGAGGTTTGCTTGCCTCCCGGGCATATACCGATGCGAGAAGGGTCCTGAATTACCTGATGGTTACGCAGGAAGAGGACGGACACTGGCCTCAGAATATGTGGTTGGATGGTGAACCTTACTGGAGGGGAATTCAGATGGATCAAACTGCGCTACCGGTCCTTCTGGTTGATCTGGTGAACAGGGAAACAAAACTGAGCGAATCTGAACTGAAGCATTTCTGGCCGATGATGAAGAAGGCGGTCAGTTATATTATTGTCAATGGTCCAGGTACAGAACAGGACAGGTGGGAAGAAAACGGAGGGTATTCTACCTATACCCTGGCTGTTGAAATTGCTGCACTTCTTATTGGAGCGGATTATGCTGATCTGAATAATGAGCCACTGGTAGGCGAATACCTCAGAGAAACGGCTGATGCCTGGAATTATAACATTGAACGGTGGACCTATGTCAGGGAATCTGATCTCGCAAAGGAACTGGAAGTAGATGGTTATTATATACGAATTAATTCAACTGAGGAGGTGGAAAATAATTTTCCGGCTAATGGGTTTCTCACCATTTCAAATCGTCTGCCGGAGGAGAATTACTGTCCTGTTTATGAAATGGTCAGTCCCGATGCCCTGGCACTGGTTCGCTTTGGTCTTAGAGCTGCTGACGACCCTCGTATACTCAATACGATCAGAGTGATTGATTCCAGATTAAAACTGGACAATGCCCTCGGCCCACTTTGGTATAGGTATAACCGGGATGGTTATGGAGAACAGAAAGATGGAAGTCCATATAAACAGACAGGGATCGGACGACCATGGCCCCTGCTGACAGGAGAACGTGCACATTATGAAATAGCGGCCGGAAATTTTGAGTACGCTGAAAGTTTATTGAAGACGATAGAAAACTACGCAAACGAAACTGGTTTATTCCCGGAGCAAATCTGGGATTCTGAAGATAAACCGGAGTCGGACCTCTACTTAGGAAAGCCTACAGGATCAGCAATGCCCCTGGTCTGGACGCATGCAGAATATATTAAATTATGTCATTCGGTTAAATCCCGTAAGGTATTTGACATGCCGGAACAAACCAGAGAACGATACGTAAATAGGAGAATGGAATCCAGGGTATTTATCTGGAGTCTTAATAGCAAGTACAACTATTTTCCAAAAGGGAAAATTCTGAGAATCGTGTCTGTAAATCCTGCCGTAGTAAGATCGTCCACGGACAACTGGATCACTGCAAATGACACTCCTGCATTGGACTCTGGCCTTGGCGTTTATTTTGCAGATCTGCCAACCGAAAAACTGGAAAAAGGCAGTCGAATTAAGTATATTTTTTACTGGTATGATACAGAAACCTGGGATAAAAATAACTATATGCTGTCTGTAGAACAATGAATAAAAATTTTATTTTGGCCTTATCTGCTTCCAGCTTCGTTGCCTTATCGTTTCTTTTTTCGGAAAATGAAAACAAAAGTCTGCGGATCTCTTTTAAATACAAGAACCGGGATTCTGCATTGGTTTATTTTTCCAAAGGGAATACTGCGACTGATTTACATGATTATCCTTTCGCTGTCAGTTGCTTTTCAAAAGCCATTTTACTGGATTCGGGAATGGTACCTGCCTTCCTCAACAGGGCTTTTGCTGAAACCCAATTGCTGGATTATAAAAGTGCTTTGGCAGACTATAACTATCTCCTGCGCCTGCAATTAACCTGGGAGGAGTCTTTTGAGGTATATTTTAACAAAGGTCTTGCAATGGCTTCCCTGAAAAACCTGGCAAGTGCAATGGCAGACTTTAATCATGCTATTCAGATTAATCCGGAAAATGCAGACGCTTATTATAACAGAAGCATCGTGAAGGGCAGGATAGGAGACTATCCGGGAGAATTGAAAGATATCAACAAGGTTATTTCATTAAAACCCTTTGATTCGCTTGCCTATAACAGCAGGGGAATCGTAAAAGCCATGCTTAAAAACGATACCGGTGCTATCAGGGATTTTACACTTTCTATTCAATTCGGCAAGGGCAATGCGAATGCTTATTTTAACCGGGCAGTTGTTCAATACGGTTTGAATCATTACCGGGAGGCATTGGATGATTTTACCTTCGTTCTCGCGCTTAAACCGGATGCTGAAACGTATAACAGGAGAGCAAATGTCAGATACAGACTGAATGATGTGCAGGGAGCTTCTGAGGATTATAATTCTGCCCTTAAAAATGATCCAGGCAATTTCATTACTTATCTCAACAGGGGAATTTTAAAATACAATTTAAAAGAGTATAAAGCCGCCATCGAGGATTTTAATGTTTCCCTGCAATTAAAACCTGATTTTTCAGAGGCGTATTACAATCGTGCGATGACAAGAGGGAAACTGAAGGATCATAAAGGTGAAATTGCCGATTACAGCGCGGCAATCGAATTCGAACCTAATTATGAAAGCGCTTATTACCAGAGAGGTATAGCCAGGTATGCGACGGATGATAAAAAAGGGGGCTGTGAAGATCTGGGGAGAGCTGTAAAGCTGGGAAGTGATACAGCCTATGTGCTGCTTATAAAAAATTGCAAATAAATGACCATGACAACAGTAATAAAACACGGGATTATTCTCGAAAAAACGGATTTAGCATTTGAAGATTGTGGTGTTCTGAACCCCGCTGTCATAATGGATGTCAATGGTAAAATAGATTTTTTATACAGAGCGGTCAGGGTTGGTAATTATTCTTCGATTGGTTATTGCAAACTAGGCGAATTTAATAAAATTGAAACCCGTTTTACGCAACCCATTATTTTGCCCGGACATGAATATGAAAAGCACGGAATTGAAGATCCCAGGGTGGTCCGGATTGATAATCTCTATTATATTACCTATACAGCCTACGATGGCAACAATGCAATCGGGGCATTGGCAACTTCAACGGATTTAAAAGAGTTCACGAAGCTTGGGTTAATTTCTCCCCGGTTCACGTATAAGGATTTTGCCGTTTGTGTAGAATCCAATAAGAATATAAATGAGAAACACCTGCGCTTTTACAAAATTTTCAAAGAAAGGGTAGGGGCAGTACGGAGCGATGAATTATTGGTATGGGATAAGGATGTTGTTTTTTTTCCAAGAAAAATAAACGGTAAATTCACATTCCTTCACAGATTGTACCCCAGTATACAGATTGCCAGTTTTGAAAAAATTGAGGAGCTTACAGAAGAGTTCTGGAGGACCTATCTTTTTAACCTTCAAAACTATATTGTACTTGAATCGAAATATCATTTTGAGGCCGCTTATATCGGCGGCGGCTGCCCTCCGATTGAAACGGAAGATGGCTGGCTGATCATCTATCACGGTGTGGAAGATACCAGCAAAGGTTATGTTTACCATGCGACGGCCGCTCTATTGGATATTGAAGACCCGCATAAGGAAATCGGTCGTCTCAGCAGGCCTTTGTTTTCACCAACAGAGGAATGGGAACGGGAAGGATATGTGAAAAATGTGGTTTTTCCAAGTGGCGCCATTGTCAAGGGTGATGAGCTTTTTATCTATTATGGAGCTGCAGACAGCAGGATAGCAGTCGCTTCCGTCAATCTGAAATACCTCCTCTATGAGCTGAAAAATGAAACTAGTCAAACACGATGAAAACAAAAAGAAAGGGAATTCTTTTTATCAGCAGTTACCCTCCTAAAGAATGCGGGATTGCGACATACTGCCATGATCTGGTCTGTTCTATAAAGAATAAATTTGGAAGGGCCTTTTCAATTAAAGTCTGCGCTCTTGATAATGAAGAAGAAAAAATAACCTACACGGAAGATGTTAAATATGTTCTTCCTTCTTCCAAGTTAAACAGTTACATTGAAATTGCCGGGAAAATTAACAAGGATAATGAGGTAGATTGCATCTGCATACAGCATGAATTCGGTTTGTTTGGAGGCCCATTTGGTGAGTATTTGCTATACCTGCTTTGTTCCCTCGAAAAACCTGTCATTGTAACATTTCATACCGTACTTCCGGACCCCTGTGTAAAAAGAAGGGCCATTGTGAAGTCCCTTGTTATTTTGTCCGAAAGCATTATTGTATTAACCAAAACCTCCGCTGAAATTCTAAAAGAACATTATGATGCTGATGCTAAAAAGATCCATGTTATACCTCATGGAACCCATCCATTGGCAGAAAGATCGAAAAGTGAATTAAAAAGAAAATATAACCTGGGAAGCAAGCTTGTACTTTCAACCTTTGGTTTATTGAGCAGTAATAAAAGCATCGAAACAGTTCTGGGAGCTTTGCCTGGAATTAAAAACAAGTACCCGGATGTAGTATACATTGTTCTGGGAAAAACCCACCCGGGGATTGTAGCCCGTGAAGGAGAAAAGTACCGATTTTTTTTAAGACATACCGTCAAGGAACTGGGATTACCGGATAATGTGTTGTTTGTAAATAAATATCTTTCATTGGATGAAATTCTTGATTATCTGGCTCTTACGGATATTTATCTTTTCAGTTCCAAAGATCCTCATCAGGCTGTCAGTGGAACTTTTGCGTATGCCCAGGCCTGTGGCTGCCCGGTCATAGCCACTCCAATTCCCCATGCCAAAGAAATGATAGATGAAGGGACCGGATTGCTTTTTAATTTTGGCAATTCAGCTGAACTTGAAGAATCCGTGATTAAACTGCTGGGAAATGAGAAGCTGAGAGAGGACATGGGAAGAAATGCCATTCATCGGGTAAGGGCTTCTGCCTGGGAAAATGTCGCAATCAGTCATATCCATCTGTTAAGTCCGTTTTTAAAACCTGAATTCGATTTGATATTTGAAATGCCCCGTGTTTCGCTCCAACACATAGAACGTATGACAACGCCTTCCGGCATTGTACAATTTTGTGATTTGGCAAAACCAAGTTTTGATTCGGGATATACCCTGGATGATAATGCACGGGCATTGATTGCACTCGCGCATTATTTTAAAATCACCAGAGATTTTTCACTTATCGATAAACTCGACGTCTATCTGAATTTCATTAAATTCTGTCAGCAGAAAGACGGAAAATTTTTGAATTACATCGGTTTCGACGGGAGGCCCAGTGTGCTTAACACGAATGTTAACCTGGAGGATTCCAACGGCAGGGCAATATGGGCTTTAGGTTACTTTATCCAATCCTGCCGCCAGTTGCATCCGTATTTTATAAACAGAGCTGCCATTATTTTTCTCAAAGCGCTTGACACTCTTTGTAAATTGTCTTCTCCAAGGGCTATTTCCTTTGCTATAAAGGGTTTGTATCGTTATAACCTGGTGCATAATGATCTCAAAGTAAAAAGCGTCATTCGTATGCTTTCGAAAAAGCTAATGGATAATTATATTGAAAATTTTGATCAAAAATGGGAATGGTTTGAACAATACCTGACTTATGCCAACAGTGTCATCCCAGAAGCAATGCTTTGCGCTTTCCTTTCTTCCAGGGAAGAAATGTACAAAATAGTCGCCAGGGACTCCTTTGATTTTCTGATCGGTAAGATTTTTAAAGGAGATAAAATTCGTGTAATTTCTAACAATAGCTGGCATCAACGGGGCAAAGAAACAAATGAATTCGGAGAACAACCGATTGACATTGCATATACCATACTGGCGCTTCATGCCTTTTACCAAGAATTTAAAGAAGTAAAGTACAGAAGACTTATGGATACCGCGTTCAGCTGGTTCCTCGGGAATAATCATTTACATCAGACGATCTATAATTCCGCTACAGGGGGATGTTTCGACGGACTTGAGGAGCATAGTGTAAATCTGAATCAGGGTGCAGAATCAACCATATGCTACCTGATGGCACGACTTGCAATGGAAGAGGCAAAGAATCGTCCTGTTGTCAAAGCATACGGGCGATATAAAGAACAGTATAATTAATTCAAAAAGATGAAACAGATTTTAATTCCTACAGATTTTTCAGCGTGCGCTGATAATGCCATTTATTATGCTTTGAAATTTGCGAATGCCGTTTCGGCTTCTCTAACCCTATTCCATGTTTATCATATTCCGGTTTTGGCGAACGATTTGCAAAATGATGCTGAAAGCACAATGAAAGAGCTGGAGAATGATTCCATGAATAAGCTTAGGCAGCTGAAATCAACCATGGGTTTGTTAGTCCCGGAAGTAAAGGTGAATATACAGGTCTGCCTGGGTTCTGCAACGGATGAAATTAAAAGGTATGGAACCGAATCGAGCTACGACCTTATTATAATGGGGATTAATGGTGAGGGGAATGTACCCAAATGGCTGGGCAATACCGCAACCTCCGTTGCAAGCAATGTGCCTTTACCAGTGCTTTTAGTGCCTGCAGAAGTCAAATTCAGGGAACTTAATCATGTTATTTTTGCGTTCGATTTCATTAATATAAAACACCCGGAAAGACTTTTCGTAGTATCTGAACTTTCCCGGATTCTTAAATTCAGGATGAGCATATTGAATATCGTTGATGAAGTTAAAAATGATGGTTTAATGGAAAGGGCATTGGCAAGGATACAGCTCAATGAACTGTTGTCAGGAACTGATTATAAATTTTCGCTGACGACCGATAAAGAAGTAATTCATGGAATTTCAGGGTTTGTAAAAGAAAATCATGGTGACCTACTGGTAATGATTAAGCGACAATATGGTTTTATTGAGCGAATTTTCAAGGGAAGCCATACCAACAAAATGGCTTTTCATACGGATGTTCCCTTACTTATATTGCACGATTAGATTTTATCTTCCCGTTCATCTCAGGGTTTCCAAAAAGCAGCACGAATAAAAATGCTCAAGGCTTTGATATTGTAAAAGGACCAAAAGGAATTTACTATAAATCCCAAAGGGGCGGGATGTTTTCCTCTGGCAAGTAATATTGCGTTGTAAGCAATTCCCGTAAGGCTCAGGCTAATAAGAATCAGATGAGGTATAATGTGTTTGTAGTTTGAATTTTCAAGATTCTCTTTTCTTTTTTTTGGAGTTACATTAAATTTTATTTTTTCCCTTTTTAATGCAGCGAACAGGGCCTGAAGCATGTACCAGAATCCCGCGATATAGTATTGATTTCCCCTTTTCGTTGAAATTCCCCAAGCGCCTATTGCCATAGTGAAATTGTTTATTACCAGGAACGGAAGAAAGTGCAAGAAAAAATCAGAAGTCATGGACCTGACGGGGAGCGAAAGTGTGAAGAAAAAGACAATTGGGCCAAGAAGGAAAATGATGACCCAAAGGGGAGCAAAATAGGACCAGATGGTGTTGAAATAGCATATTTTCTGACCAAGGGAAAGACCCTTGATGAACAAGGGATTATCCTTCACGGCAATGTCAATGGATCCTTCAGCGTATCTTCTGCGCTGTTTAATCCAGCTGTCCAGGTCCTGGGGCGAAAGCATTTTGCATTCCACGTCAGGATGCAATATGCTTTCCCATTTGTTCTCCTTGTCTGCATGCAACATCAGGGAGGTGTAAATATCTTCTGATGCATGGAACTTGAAAGGAATGATGTCTTTATCCAGCAACAGACTGTTTGCCCGGTCGTGAATTTCTTTGTTTCCTTTATGTAATTTTATCAGGTCTTTTTCGAGGTTTTTTATTTCTCCTGCAAATTCTTTTACCGCCAGGTTCATTATTGCTTCCCGGCGGTGAATGGAACCAGCCCCACAGCAAAATGCTGCATTGTAATAGTTGCGCCTCCGCAGTATTACATCATAAAAAAGCCTGGGGTCATTTCCGAATATGTCCTCATTGATTTTTATTTTTCCAAATATGAATTTTACCATCCTGATCAAAAACTTTCCTGGTTTTCCAGATGTGAAACCTGCCGATCTCAACCACGCAATAATAATCAGACTCAGGTATTTAGCTTCTGTTGTGTCATAGAACCATTGCGGAGTCTGAACCCATGCAACTTTTGATTTTCGGAAATACCCGGTCGTATGAACCAGAAATTCAGGGAAAGCCCTTGTATCTGCATCAAGGATGACAAAAAGGTCTCCATTTGTGTGCTTTAACCCGTTTTTTAAATTTCCTGCTTTGTATCCTTCGTTGTGTTCCCTGATCAAGTAGCCGATTTGTTCTTCATCTGCCACCGCTTTCATGTTTTCCCTTGCCGGATTTCTTCCATCTCTTTTTCCATCATCTAGAATGAAAATATTTATTTTTACATCCGGAAATGGATAGATTATTCTTTTTGCATCAATAGCAGTTTGACGCACCAGTTCAATTTCTTCATTAAACGTTGTTATAAACAGGTCGATGATAAGGGGTCTGTCAGGTCTTCCCTGAAGATCCTCTATTTCTGACAGATAATGAACCGGAGCCGTTTTTTCAAAATCCTTATTTGACCAAAAGTTAATTATGAAAAGTATGGTGGCTACAAAGCTGAGTGTTTCTGCTATTACCAGAGGTATTGCAAACCACAAAGCTTCAGGATTAATTGAAAAACTCCATCTCCAGTTTAAGTAGTATACACCCGAGGTGACCGTCAGAATACCGGCGAACTGAAATAAACGTGTTCTGGTTTTATTATCAGATATTGCAGTATAGGGTTTTCTGTGCTCAAATCTGCTGAAATAAAATTTTTTTTCAGGTATTCTGAAGTTCTTCACTGTAAATCAAAAGATCCAAGCCCATTATTTTAATTTTATTTTTAATCTGATCATTCATATTTACAAATCTCACTTCCGTACCAGTTTCCAAAAGTGATTTGAGCAGGGAAATAAGATTTGCCAAATCAGTATTGTTTAAAAAACGGATATGGATGAGATCATAGTATTGGATACCATGGCAATATACACCAGGAAGATCATCCGTTATAATAAAACCGTTGTCCCTAAGATGAATGTTTTTTATGGTCGTCATGAATATTTTATTTTGGAATATTTTTCGAGTTTAGCCACCAGTTCCTCCGTTTTAATGGGTTTGGAAATGAAATCATTTGCGCCAAGTTTGAAAAGCGATTCAAGTATTTGTTTATTTGTCAGTGTTGACATCATGATGAGCGGAATTTTACACAGATGAACAGAGCGGAGAACCGTAATCATGGATAATCCGGAAATCCCCGGCATCATAATATCACAGATGATCAGATCATAATTTTCCTTTAATCCCTCCTGTTGATTCTCGATCATCTTTATCGCTTCTTCGCTGTTTTCAGCTAAAAACACTTCATGTCCCATGGTTTCCAAGACTCTGTAAAGTGAACGGAGCGTTAATTTATCATCATCTATAATAAGGATTTTCATACTTTTAAAGTTAATCCAGACCGTATGAATTATTATTCATTAATCGATATGAAGACGTTTTAATTAGTTGAACCGAGGTGTCAGGTAGTTAATAAGTGGTCTGAAAGAATGATTCCTGCTATTATGGATCGTGTTGCTCCGTTTTTGGAATAAGCGGATACGACATAAATATTCTCCTCATCAGGAGAATATTTATCCATGTATTCAATGGAATTTTTTGGTTCTTTTAAATTTACAGTCCATTTGTAAATGACGTCTTTTATTTCAAATTTATCCCGAAGCCAATTTTCCAGTTGCTGATATCTTATCTCTTCTGAAAAAGCAGCCTTGCCAGGAATGTCAGCTATACTATCATCCTTACTGCATAAAATCAAATCATAAAAATTATCATATTTGGCTATCCGTGCAGTATATCCCGAAGTATCCCACCATAATCCTTTTTGTAAACTACTTTTTTTTACTGTAGCCCCAATCAGATAGGAGCAAAGGCTAATGCTTTTCCCATTTTCACAGGTTTTTTTTTCAGGGCTGGCTTCAAGTACAATTTTTTTTGCGAATATTTGATGGCCAGACCCTGTTTTTATACCGTTTTCAGTTATTTCAAACCCGTCTGAATGGGTGAAAACCTGTCCTCCTTTTGACCGAATGGCTTCAGACAAACCGTTCCTGTATTTTATTGGATGGAACTGAGCTTGATTGTTAAACTGAAGGCAAAATTCAGAGACGGCTTTTATTCCCGGGATACCATTTCTTTCTGCAATGTCAAGACCTGCATTCCGTGATGCCTTTAATTCTTTTATTAATATTTCCTTTTTGTCATCCGGATGTTGAAATAAATATCCATGGAGCATTTCGAAGTCGCAGTCAATGTTTTCTGATTTAACCGTATTGCGGATGAATTCAATTGCTGCATTGTGACTGTCGGCAATAAGTCTCGAATGGCCTTTGCCATACCTTCGTTCCAGGGAGTAATACCGCTCTTTAGGTACTGTTGTTAGCTGTCCTGTATGCCGACCAGATTCTTCGTATCCGGCAAGTTCATCTTCGAGCAGAACGACCCTTTTTCCTTCCCTGGACAGACAATATGCGGCGGACAGGCAGGCTAAGCCTCCACCGACAATGACCACTTCTGTACTCAGATTTTTTTTCAGGAAAGGATAACTTATGGGTTCAATGCTATTTGCCCAATAAGATACATTTTCGTCTGCCTGAACGGCCGCTGTGCTTTCAGGGAAAGCAAACATCAAAACAAAGTATTAATTGGTCAAAGGTGCGGAGCGGATGATACTTGGCTGAAAAATATTCGGTATAAGGATGATTTCTGCCGTTAAATGGTAAATGAAGGAGGCTTATGGGAATTATGCAACATATTTAAAATGTTCTGTAATAATTATCTTTCCCCCGTTCCACATCTTTGTATTTGAAATTTAAAACTAAAACTAAAACTAAAACTAAAACTAAATCTAAATAAAGATGGGAAATCTTACAGAATTAAAAGGGAATTGGAAGGAAACAAAAGGAAAACTGAAACAGCAATTCGCCATGCTCACCGACAGTGATTTACTATTTGCAGAAGGTAAGCAGGATGAACTTCTTGGAAGACTTCAAATCAAACTAGGAAAAAGAAAAGAGCAAATTCAAAAAATTATCGCTGATTTATGAAATCAGTAAATAATCGTTCATTAAAAATATAGAGATCATGGGAAATTTACTTTATGGATTGGCAGTAATACTGATAATAATCTGGGCAATTGCATTTTTTGGATATGCAATCGGAGGACTTATTCATTTACTCATTATAATCGCTATTATAGCCGTTATTTTAAGAGTTATCCAGGGGAATAATAAACCAATAATTTAAACAGTGTTATGAAAAAGTCACTATTCATTATCGCAATCTTAATCTGTACATTATTTTCTTCCTGTTATGTAGAAAACGGGCATCACCATTGGGGAAGGCATCATCATGACCATTAACAGAAGGCGGATTAAAATGCTTTTTTTGTGCACTTTGCAAGCTGCTTTTATTCTCGCCCAAAATGAGAATGTTATGAATGGTCCGAAACCATTACCTGGGGGTAAAATATCGTTTTCGAATAATTATTATGTAGAACTCGTATTCGGTGTAAATGATACTTCCCATGTCTATTTATTTGATTCTGAGTCAAAACCTTTTAGCAATATTGCAATAAGCGGAAAAATTGTTTTTCAGAACTACGATAGTACCATAAGCACTTTTGATTTGACTCCATTTAAAGATTCTCAGTTTATCGTTAAAACGCATTTTCCCAAATACAAGCGATGCGATGTGTATTTTGAGATTTATGGTGCAGGTATATTGGCACGATTTATTCAACTTGAAGAAATTACTACCAAGACAAATTGAACCACCGGAAAAGATAAAAAACTAAAAGAGCTATGAAACCAGCAATCGGAATAACAGAGAATCACCTTCATAAAAGCATCAGTTTGTTGACTGTCATTTTGTCTGATGAAATGACCTTGTACATTAAAACAAGAAAATTTCACTGGAATGTGTTTGGTGAAAGCTTTATGGAACTTCATAAATTGTTTGAAACCCAATACGCAGAACTTGAAGAAACGGTGGACTCAATAGCTGAACGGGTCAATAAGCTCGGAGGTCAAACGATCGGTACGATGAAGGAATTTTTGGAAAATACAAGAATTAAGGAATCTCCTGATAAATATCCTTTGCAAAAGGAAATGATGAAAGAATTAATGGAGGACCACGAGTCGGTTATTAAATTGCTACGAAAAGATATTGAAGAATGCGGTCATACGTTTAAAGATGCCGGAACTGCTGACTTTCTCACTGGAATAATGGAAAAACATGAAACTACAGCATGGATTCTCCGAAGATACCTTATGTGATAATGGATCAGGAACATCAACCTGAACTAGAGAGTTATCTGAACACTCTAGAAAAGCTTGGCTGTCATTTTGAAATTTTCCCACCCATTGTGAAATTATAATTCAATGCCCACTACCATAATGTCATCAACCTGTTCAGTGCTACCCATCCATTCAGTCAGTGTGCTCATTAGTTCTTCTTTTTGCTCCTCTACAGGCTTAGACTCAATTTTCTGAAGAATGTTCTTAAATCGTGATTTCATAAATTTCCTATCATCCGTTCCGCCGAACTGAGAATAATAACCATCCGAACTTAAATAAATATGTTGTCCGGGGGTTATGGGAAATCGTTTAGTTTCAAATTTCCTTTGGACCTCCTCTATTACCCCGCCAATAGAAAAACGCTCAGATGATATCTCTTTAATTTTCTTCTGTCCATCCGAAAGAAAAAGGGGTCTGTATGCACCTGCAAAATAAACTTCATTAAAATAAGTATCTACCACACAAAGGGCTATATCCATCCCATCTTTTACTTCCTGAGTATCGCCTCTCACTGCTTCTGAAAGCCGGCTATCCAGTAGTTCTAAAATTTCCGACGGATTTTCAATATGTTCGTCTATTACAATATGGTTAAGCAGGTTATTCCCAATAATCGACATCAATGCTGCTGGAACTCCGTGTCCAGTGCAATCTGCCACCACAATAAATTTCTTGCTGCGCCTTTGAAAACACCAGAAGAAATCACCACTCACAATATCGCGTGGAAGAAAGAGTATAAATGATTTTGGAAATATTTCTGACAATTGTTTGGGATTGGACATGAGTCCAACTTGAATGCGTTTGGCATAATTAATACTATCTGTAATGCTGTTATTTTTATCGACAAGTTCTTTGGTTCGGGATTCGACCCGATGTTCAAGTTCCGTCAGGGTATTATCTCTCTCCAATTGGACTCTTTTTAATTCCGTTATGTCTTCATGCGCCAGGACAACCATGGGCAAATCATTTTCAAATTTCATTACCCTTAAGGCAAACCATCTCTGTTCATTGGGAGAATGACATGGGTATTCAAGATAAAATAAGATTTTCCTTTGATCCATTACCTCCTTTATTCCCTGCAACGCTTTTGCGGCAATTCCATCACCTGCGTCTACGGAATTGTTACATACTTCAAAGTAATTGCTTCCCACTCCCGTTCGCTGCAAGGCTGTTTCTCCATTTTTAAGTGAGAAATCATTCCAGGCTTCATTAACAGCGACTATTGTTCCTGCCTCATCAATTACAGCAATATGAGAACTCAGCGAATGCAGAACACCACGATTAAATTCTTCACTTTTCCGGAGTTTCTGTTCAGTCCTTTTTCTTTCGGTGATGTCCCTGGAATGGCAAGCAGCCCCAATAATACCTCTGTCTTCCCTGATAGGAGAATAAGAAATCTCGGTCCAAAGTTCGACGGGGTAATTGAAGTGTTCAATTTCTGTAAATACTTCTCCTTCAAACGCCCTTTTATATAATTGCATGAAGTGATTATGCATTTCCGGGGTATAGGATGATGAAAGGACATTGCTTCCCTTTGCCAGTATTTTACCAAAAGAGATTTCACCCATTAAATCGAACGGCGTATTGGAGGTAATTAAATTAAAATCTCTATCGACGCTCCACATCAAATCCTTTGTATTGTTAATTAATGCATTCAAATTGTTTTGGTCAAATTCCCGCTGTTTTTCTAATTTTTTTATTTCAGAAATGTCTCTGAAATTTGATACCAAAGCATGTATTCCAGGTTCATGAAACATGTTGGTAAAATTACCTTCACACATAATCCAGTTGCCATTTTTATGTAAGAATCTTAGCTGAGAGTGGAATGATTGACCCGGATTTAGCAGAATTTCATTCATGTTCTCTAAAAATCCTTCAATATCATCAGGGTTAATAATTTTGGACATTTGCATGCCTGGAAACTCTTCTGAAACATATCCGAGTACTTTAGTAATGGAAGGGCTTCCATAAATTATTTTTCCTTCTTCGTTGGAAAGTGTTTTAATGTCCCTGCTCTTTTCGATCAGTGAACGAAAAAGTTTTTCGTTTTGAATTACTTGCTTTTCTGTTTCTCTTTGCTTATTGGAATTTGCAAAAGTATCAATAGCAAAAGAAATATCCTCCGACATTTCTACAAGCAATTTAATCTCTTCCCCGGAAGAGAAACCGAGTTCTGTTGCGTAAAGATTAAAAGTGCCGATTATGATACCTGATTTTTTTATTGGTAGCACAATGCATGAACAGATATTATACTTTGAAGCAAATGGTTTCAGATTTTCCAGTTCAGAATCATTTTCTATATCGTTACAGATATAATACTTGCCGGTTTCTAAAACATGATGTTGAGAATCGTTATCCTTTATAGGAACTTTAATAAATAATTTGATCTCTTCCTCCGGTATGCCACATTGATTAATAAGTATTATTTTCTTCTGATCGTCGTAAAACAAGCCTATCCATGCCATTTTGAATTTACCGAATTCAATCGCTATCGCGCATGAATTATTGAAAAGTTCCTTGTCACTTTTTATGTGAACAATATTTTGATTGATCTGGCTAATGAATGCGTACAGACGATTCGCTTTATTTATTTTCTCCTCTGTTTCCCTGCGTTCCGTAATATCCTGTATGGTTCCATACAAGCGAACAGGCTTCATTCTTTTGTTGTACTCAAATTTCCACTCAGTATAACCGTGCCTTATAATACCATCTTTGCGAATGAACCGGAAATTAAAACCAGAATCTGTTAATGTGTCAACGGCCTCTTTTGTTTTTTCCCTTGAAAAAACGATGTCGTCGGGATGAATAAATGACAGTAAGGTTTCAATGGATTGCTGATTTTGGGTGAGCGAAAAACCATATATCCTGCATGCTTCATCAGACAGCAGAAACACTTTGGAAGAAAAATTTAACTCCCAGCTTCCTAAATGGGCTACCTGCTGAGCCTTTGCAAGTTGTTTTTCACTTTGTACAAGATCAAACGCTATTTTCTTCCTTTGTTTCGTTTCTTTTGAATCTTTTAATGCTCTTACTAATTTGGTATTTAAAGTGAACAATTTATCTTTTAAAACATAATCGGTTAAGCCGTTCTTAATTAGTTCAATAGACTTTTCCTCTCCTATGGTTCCCGAAACAAAAATAAAGGGTGTTTCGGGAGCCTTCTGTCCCCGTATTTTAAGTGCAGTAGGTCCGTCAAAGGATGGAAGCGAATAATCAGACAATATAACATCAGGTACAAAATCTTTAAGTGCAATTGCATAATCCCTTTCATTTTGAACAATTTCGGAAACATAATTTATACCTCCCTTTTTTAATTCATATTGCATGAGCTCAATGTCATTTAAATCATGTTCTACTATTAAAATCTTGGTTTTGGTATTCAATGGATTGCTTATTAGAGTGTTTGGTTAACGATCATCCAGAATAGGCCCAACTCAGTGATAACTTTCTGAAATTCATCAGAGTCGACTGGCTTTACTACATAACTGTTTACGCCTAGTTCGTAACACTTCTTTATATCAGGATCCTCCTTAGAAGATGTGAGGACAACAACGGGAATTCCCTTGGTTCGTTCATCTGATTTTATTCTCTGAAGAACTTCAATACCATTTACTTTTGGCATTTTTAAATCGAGAAGGATCAATTTGGGTTTATTCTCAATTCGTCTTCCAGTCCAGTCTCCTTCAGCAAAAATGAAATCGAGTGCTGCCGCACCATCTTTTACATGCAAGAGTTTACCGGCCAAATTATTCTTGTGTAATGCGCTAATGGTCATTTCGGCGTCGCTGCCATTGTCTTCAACTAGTAAAATTTGCACTTCTCTGTTCATGATTTTAAGAATTAATTAGTGTGAAATAAAATATTGCTCCTTGGTTTACTTTTCCCTCTGCCCAAACCCTGCCTCCATGTTTGGTAATAATCCTTTGGACAATGGCCAAACCTACTCCGGTACCTTCAAATTCATCTTCTGAATGAAGTCGCTGGAATACGCCAAATAGTTTGTTGATATAGCGCATATCGAAACCGGCTCCGTTATCCTTTATGTAATAAATTATTTCATCTCCTCTTATTTCAGAGCCAATTTCAATAATTGATTTTTCTTTAAATCTGGAATATTTAACAGCATTTGAAATAAGGTTTAACCAAACCTGTTTTATTGCCATACTATCGGCCAAAGCAGGAATCAATGATTTTATGAGGAATTCGACCTTGGAGTGCTCTTCTCCATTTTTATAATCATTGCAGATGTTCAATACCATTTCATTCATCAGGATTTTAATCTTGACCAACTCTTTGCGTCCAAGGCGGGAAAAGGTAAGAAGGTCATCAATAAGTTGACCCATTTTTTTTGCATTGCTCATGATGTTGCTCATCAATCGCTTTGCTTCAGCGTCCAATAGATTCTCATATTTATCTTTATGCATCTGGGCATATCCAAGAATTGCACGAAGTGGAGCTCGTAAATCGTGGGATACAGAATAAGAAAATGATTCCAACTCCTTATTAACAGCTTCCAGTTGGGCAGCCCGATCTATTTTTTCATCGTTTTGAAGCGCAAGCTCTTTGTTTGCAATAATCAACTCCGCCGCACGCTTTCCCTTCTCTTCATTTTGAAAAGCGAGTTCAATGTTAGCAATGCTTAATTCTCCCGCACGTCTTTCTTTTTCCTTATTTTGAAAAGCAAGTTCTTTATTGGCAGTTTTTAACTCAGCAGCGCGTTTTTCTTTCTCAGTATTTTGAAACGCCAATTCTTTGTTAGCAATGATTAACTCCGCGGCTCGTTTTCCCTTTTCTTCGTTTTGAAAGACCAATTCTATG
>Ga0206823_1028_pt2 | contig 41403 bp, 46 predicted proteins | sample Alteio_BWOrgCont_81_FD_152868 | JGI IMG/M metagenome (GOLD analysis project Ga0206823, IMG submission 152868) | Enriched cells from forest soil in Barre Woods Harvard Forest LTER site, Petersham, Massachusetts, United States -... | ecosystem: Environmental > Terrestrial > Soil > Temperate forest >...
GACGCGGAGCAGCAGAATCTCCGGAAACTACTTTCCTGACTCTTTTCCTGATACCGCTTCTTCTGAAATCTTTTGCTGTTGCCATTTTATTAATTTTTTTCTTAAATTATTTTCCTGCCGCTTTACCTGCTTTTCTTCTCAACTGTTCACCGCTGAATTTAATACCCTTGCCCTTATAAGGTTCAGGGGTCCTGAGTGAACGAATCTTTGAAGCTACAAGTCCTATCAACTCTTTGTCCGTACTTTCAAGCGTAATCAAAGGATTTTTACCCTTTTCAGTAGCTGTAAGTAATTTTATTTCTTTCGGTAATTCAAACGCAACGTTGTGGGAAAAACCCAATGTAAGTTCCAGCATTTGTCCTTTGTGACCCGCACGATAACCGACACCCACCAATTCCTGTTCAATTTTATAACCCTGAGACACACCGTGAACCATATTCGCGATCAAGGCACGGTAAAGACCATGAAGGGCTTTATGCCGCTTCTGTTCAGTAGCCCGGCTTAGTACCACTTTACCATCTTCCACTTTGATTTTAATTGCAGAATCCACCGATTTGTTCAGTTCCCCTTTTGGACCCTTCACATTTACGACATTCTTATCTGATACTTTTACTTCCACACCTTTAGGAAGTGTAACCGGCAATTTACCTATTCGTGACATCTTTTTATTTTCTAATTAAACCTATTAACTATTCGTTATTAGTCAGACTCGCACCAGCTTGCCTGACCTATGCCGCCATGCGGCGCTCACTATTCACTATCAATGTACATGACATAAAACTTCTCCTCCAATATTCTCCTTTTTAGCCTGCTTATCTGTCATAAGACCTTTCGAAGTAGACAAAATAGCAACACCCAATCCATTGAGCACACGTGGCATCGTGTGTACATTCGAATACCTGCGGGCACCCGGCGTACTGATTCTCTTCAATGCTTTGATCGCAGGTTGCTTATTCGGATTGTATTTCAAAGCAATTTTGATTAGGCCTTGTTTGTTGTCAGAGTCCTCAAACTTATAACTCAGGATATAACCTTGTTCAAACAGAATTTTGGTCATTTCCTTTTTCATATTGGATGCAGGAATTTCAACCACACGGTGCTGCGCTTTCATTGCATTCCTGATTTTTGTCAAATAATCTGCTATTGCGTCCATTTTTTATGGTTTATAATTTACCAGCTTGCCCTTGTTATTCCCGGAACTTTTCCAAACAAAACCATTTCACGGAAAGTATTACGTGAAACACCGAACTGACGGATATATCCTCGTGGTCGTCCTGTCAATTTACAACGATTGCGCGTACGAATCGGGGAAGAATTCCTTGGAAGTTTTTGAAGCTTCATGGAGGCTTCCGGATCACCCGCTAAAAGAGCTGCCTTCAATGCAGCGCGCTTTGCGGCGTATCGTTTTATCATTCTTGCTCTTTTGACCTCACGGGCCTTCATTGATTCTTTAGCCATACTTTATCTTTTAAAAAATTTATTTTCTTTCCTGATTTTTGAACGGCAGGCCGTATTCAGCCAGCAAAGCAAGGGCTTCTTCGTCATTCTCCGTAGAAGTAACAAAGGTGATGTCCATGCCCATAATTTTATTTACCTTATCAATGTCAATTTCCGGAAAAATGATTTGTTCGGTTACGCCCAATGTATAATTTCCATGCCCATCAAAACTTTTATCATTGATCCCCTTAAAATCGCGGATACGGGGCAAAGCAGCTGCGATCAGACGATCCAGAAACTCAAACATCATATCTCCACGCAAGGTCACACGTACCCCAATCGCAACCCCTTTACGCAGTTTAAAATTAGCGATATCCTTTTTAGAATAGGTAGCAATTGCCTTTTGTCCAGTAATGGTCGACATTTCTTTTATCGCACCTTCAATCAGTTTTTTATCCGACACTGCGTCTCCAACTCCCTGGTTAACGCAAATCTTAAGAAGTTTAGGAACCTGCATGGGAGAAGAAAAATTAAATTTCTTCTGAAGGGCAGGAACGACTACTTTCCTGTATCTTTCTTTCAGCCTGGGTGTATACTTTTTTGTTTCCATTATTTTATGACCTCCCCTGATTTTTTTGAAAAACGAACTAACCTATTTGTCTTTTCATCCACCTTGCGGCCCACCCTTGTAGGAGTACCATTGGCAGGCTCAATCAACATCAGATTGGAAAGATGAATAGAAGCTTCCTGCTCAACAATACCCCCATTGGTGTTTTTTGCATTTGGCTTTGTATGTTTTGAAATCTTATTTACCCCTTCGACGATGGCTCTGTATTTCTGCGCATCAACAACCAGTACCTTTCCTTCAGATCCCTTGGAATCTCCGGCCAATACTTTGACCAGGTCACCTTTCCTGATATGTAATTTCTTAGTCATTTGTTAAATTTAAAAGATTAAAGCACCTCCGGTGCCAGTGAAATAATTTTCATAAATTGTTTATCTCTCAGTTCCCTTGCAACCGGGCCGAAAATACGTGTTCCCCGTAATTCATCCTGTGCATTAAGTAAAACCACTGCATTGTCATCGAAACGAATAAATGAACCATCCGGTCTGCGTATTTCCTTCTTGGTACGAACCACCACAGCTTTGGAAACAGCCCCTTTTTTAATTCCACCTGAAGGAAGCGCATGCTTCACTGTCACTACCACTTTATCTCCGATGGAAGCATAATGCTTTTTGGTGCCGCCCAACACACGTATGCAAAGAACTTCTTTTGCACCGCTGTTGTCAGCCACTGTCATTCGGGATTCTTGCTGTATCATAAGTTCAGATTATTAATTTATTTAGCTTTTTCAACCACCTCAACCAGTCTCCAGCACTTGTTTTTGCTTAGAGGACGTGTTTCTTCAATTCGAACCGTATCACCGATTCCGCATTCGTTTTTTTCATCATGCGCCATAAAAGTCGACGTCCTATTGACAAACTTATGGTACTTAGGATGTTTTACTTTCCTTTCCACTGCAACAACAATAGATTTAGTCATCTTATTGCTGACAACGGTACCCACCTTTTCTTTTCTTAATTTCCTCGTTACAGTTTCCATTTTATGCTTTTATTTTTACTTCTTCTTTTTGTCTTTTAACAAGTTCCGTCATCAAACGGGCAATCGTTCTTCTTGATTCACGTATTTTCAATGGATTCTCTATCGGAGAAACTTTATGGCCCATTTCCATCTTAGTAAGAGCAACCTTGTTTTCTGTTATCTTTTCAGCGATGTCCTTCGTTGAAAGTTCCTTTATTTCTGTTTGTGTCATATTCTTAATTTCTATGCTTTATTATTTTAAGCTGCTTTTTCTTCCACATAATCCCTTCTTACAATAAACTTCACCGTAATGGGAAGCTTTTGAGCTGCAAGCCTCAGGGCTTCTTTAGCCACTTCAACGGGTACTCCTTCTACCTCAAACAAAATACGCCCTGGTTTCACAGGACATACCCAATATTCCGGTGCTCCTTTACCCTTACCCATCCGAACCTCTGCAGGTTTACGTGTTATGGGCTTATCAGGAAAAATATTGATCCAGACCTGACCGTCTCTTTTTAAATAGCGGGTCAAGGCAACACGGGCAGCTTCGATCTGACGTGCAGTTACCCAGGTTCCTTTCACAGCTTTGACTCCAAATGTTCCAAAGGCAAGCTCATATCCGCGCTTGGCATTGCCCTTCATTTTCATTTTTTGCTGCTTCCTGAATTTCGTTCTTTTCGGCTGTAACATTTTGTTTAACTTTTTCTATTTTCTTTATTATAATTCTTCTCTTTTGACTTCTTCCTTTTGACTTATCTATTATTCTCTATCTTTCCCTTTTCCAAAACCTCCACCCTTAGGTCCACCATGCATTCCTGCACCAGGTCCACCAGGAGTTTTCTTTTCCTTAGCACCGCCAAAATTTGGAGAAAGATCTCTCTTGCCAAAAACCTCCCCTTTGCAAATCCACACTTTGATTCCGATACGACCATAGGTAGTGTGCGCTTCCGCAACAGCATAGTCAATATCCGCTCTCAGGGTATGCAAAGGAGTTCTTCCTTCTTTATATGATTCCACACGGGCAATTTCAGCTCCAGCTAAACGACCTGAGCACCTGATCTTGATCCCTTCTGCACCCATGCGCATGGTAGAAGCAATTGACATTTTCACCGCCCGGCGGAAAGAAATCCGGCCTTCGATCTGGCGGGCAACACTGTCCGCAACCAAACGTGCGTCCAACTCAGGACGCTTAATTTCAAAAATATTAATCTGAATATCCTTTTTTGTAATCTTTTTTAATTCCTCTTTCAGTTTATCAACTTCTTTTCCACCTTTTCCAATAATGATTCCGGGACGTGCTGTATGAATAGTAACAGTAATCAATTTCAAGGTGCGTTCAATAACAATCTTGGAAATACCTGCTTTTCCCAAACGGGCTTTTAAGTAGTTGCGGATTTTTTCATCCTCTACTAGCTTGTCAGAATAATCTTTCCCGCCATACCAGTTAGAATCCCATCCTTTAATGACCCCTAACCTAAAACCAATTGGATTTGTTTTTTGTCCCATGAATTTTTATTGTTGTTCTTCTTTAGTTTCTGCTGTTTTATTTTCTGTTTGATTTTCTGTTTCAATTTGTTCCTCCGTTTGATCTTCTGCCTCCGTTGCCGATTCTGAATCCAGCCCCTGTCCTTCCATCTGTCCCTTTGTACCAACGAAAAGGGTAACATGGTTGGAACGCTTCCTCATGCGATAAGCCCTTCCCTGTGGTGCAGGTAGCATCCGTTTCAAGGTAATTCCACCATCCACAAAAACCTCGGTTACGAACAAATTACCGGCATCAGCACGCTGGCCAGATTTGGCTTCGTAATTGTGAATAGCTGAAGTCAACAATGTCTCCAGGCGGTTAGAAGGATGCTTGGCGTTGAACTTAAGAATATTCAATGCTACGTATACCTCTTTCCCACGGATAAGATCAGCCACAGTTCTCATTTTCCGGGGAGAAGTCGGACAATTACGCAAAACAGCGAAATATTGATTTTTCCTGTCTTCCTTTCTTTTGTCTGCCTTTATTTTTTTTCTTGATCCCATTGTTTATTTTTTTAATCTCCTATTCTATTAAGAAGCTTAGCCTCCAGCTTTTTCAGTTTTATTATTACCGGTATGTCCTCTGTAAGTTCTCGTTGGTGAAAATTCACCAAACTTATGACCCACCATATTCTCCGTTACATATACAGGAATAAATTTATTTCCATTATATACCGCAATTGTATGACCAACGAAATCAGGAGAAATAGTTGACCTGCGTGCCCATGTTTTGATAACCGATTTTTTTCCGCCCTTATTCATGGCGTTTACTTTTTTCTCCAACTTAAAATCGATAAAAGGACCTTTTTTTACTGAACGTGCCATTTTTTATTTTTTTCTCCTTTCAATGATATATTTATTTGATGCCTTCTTTGGATACCTGGTTTTATAACCTTTGGATTTAAGACCCTTTCTTGAACGCGGATGACCTCCTGAAGCCCTTCCTTCACCACCACCCATCGGGTGATCCACCGGATTCATAGCAACTGCACGGGTCCGAGGACGTCTTCCCATCCAACGTACACGACCAGCCTTACCATGGCTTTCCAGGTTATGGTCTGCATTTGAAACAGAGCCGATCGTTGCAAGACAAGTGGTCAGAATCATGCGCGTCTCACCGGATGGTAATTTCACAGTAGCGAACTTACCATCACGAGCAGAAAGCTGAGCATAAGAACCTGCTGACCGTGCCATAGCACCTCCTTGTCCAGGACGAAGTTCAATGTTGTGAATAATTGTTCCCAATGGAATATCCTGAAGAAACATCGCATTTCCAACTTCAGGTGTAGCATTTTTACCTGAAAGAACTTTTTGACCAACCTGCAGACCGTTCGGAGCGATGATGTACCTCTTCTCTCCATCTGCATAATTTACCAGTGCAATGCGTGCACTCCGATTCGGGTCATACTCCACAGTACTTACTGTTGCAGGAATATCCTGTTTGTCCCGTTTAAAATCAACCAGTCGAAATTGACGCTTATGTCCACCGCCAATATAGCGCATGGTCATTTTACCCGTATTATTTCGTCCGCCGGATTTGCTAAATGGGACAACTAAACTCTTTTCAGGTTTGCCTGAAGTAATGTCCGCATTGTCGACAACAATCTTGAATCGCTGACCGGGAGTCAGCGGTCTGAATTTTTTTAGAGCCATTATTTTAAATAATTTGAGACCTGCTATAGTTGCTCAATTTTGTCAACAGGTCAGTTAATAATCTATTTAAATACTACTGTAAAAGTCTATTGTTTCTCCTTTTTTCAAAGTAACAATTGCCTTTTTATTATTATTCACACGCCCGATTGCAATCCCGCGGGTAGTATTCCGGGTCTTTATTTTCCCATTGTAATTCTGGGTATTTACAGCTGCTACCGTAACACCGTACATCTTTTCCACGGCATTTTTAATCTGCACCTTATTCGCTTCTTTATCAACGATGAAACCATAACGGTTCAGTTTCTCGCCTGCAGAAGTCATCTTTTCAGTGATGATGGGTTTTACAATGATGCTCATTTTTTTAAAACTTAATTAAGTATTTTTTCAATTTCTTTCACCGAACCCTCTGTCAGCAACACATTGTTTGCGTTCAACACATCGTACGTGGTGAGTTCCGAAGCGGTAGTAACAAGTGTTTTACCTAAATTTCGGGCCGACAAATATACATTTTTATTCGAATCAGCCAACACCAGGATTGTTTTTTTATCGTTAAGATTCAGGTTTTTCAATAGTTCTGCATAATTCTTGGTCTTTGGGGCCTCGAAACTAAAGTCTTCCAGCACCATTATTCCTTCTTCCTTAGCTTTGTAAGTCAAGGCGGACTTACGAGCCAGTTGCTTCACCTTTTTATTCAGCTTGAAAGAATAATCACGTGGTCGGGGGCCGAATACACGGCCACCACCTATGAAAATAGGTGATTTCATGCTTCCTGCACGTGCGCCACCCGTCCCTTTTTGCCTTTTCAACTTCTTTGTCGTGCGATGAATTTCAGCCCTTTCTTTTGACTTATGCGTTCCCTGACGCTGATTGGCCAGGTATTGTTTACAGTCCAGGTAAATCGCATGGTCATTAGGCTCAATGCCAAAAACCGCTTCGCTCAAATCAACTTTTTTCGAAGTTTTTTTGCCGCTTATATTAACAATTGTCAATTCCATTTTAAATCAATTAAATTATTTCTCAATAAACACAAATGATCCTTTGGCTCCGGGGATTGAACCCTTGATCACCAACAGGTTTTTATCTGCAAACACTTTTACAATCTCCAGGTTGGTAGCTTTTTTACGATTTCCACCCATTCTGCCGGCCATACGCATCCCTTTAATAACACGGGCACCCGTCGATGAATTACCCAATGATCCGGGAGCTCTTGCCCTGTCATGCTGTCCATGCGTTTGTCCTCCAACTCCACTGAAACCATGACGTTTCACAACCCCCTGAAACCCCTTTCCTTTTGAAGTTCCAACGATGTCTACAAATTCCCCCTCCGCAAACAACTCAACGGTGATTTTATCCCCCAGGTTTAAAGCGCTGGGAAACTCATCGAATTCAGCGAGTTTGCGTTTCGGAGTTGTTGCAGCTTTCGCAAAGTGGCCCTTCATGGCAGAAGAAGTATGTTTTTCCTTCTTTTCCTCAAAGCCAAGCTGAAATGCTGCATATCCGTCCTTCTCCAAGGTTTTTACTTGCGTAACAACGCAAGGACCTGCCTCTATAACTGTGCATGGTATGTATTTACCATTGGCACTAAAGACACTGGTCATTCCGATTTTTTTACCTATTATTCCAGACATTCTTTTTTTGTATTTATTATTTAGTCATTATTCTTAAGTAATTATTAATTTCTACATCCTTTATTGCTTTTGGCTACTCACCATTCGCTCTTAAAACAAACTATACTTTAATCTCAACTTCCACCCCACTAGGCAATTCCAACTTCATCAGGGCATCCACCGTCTTGGAAGTAGAGCTGTAAATATCCATCAGTCTCTTATAAGACCTCAACTGAAACTGGTCACGCGCCTTTTTATTAACGTGAGGTGATTTCAGTACCGTGTAGATCCTGGTATGTGTAGGAAGTGGAATCGGTCCACTCACTACAGCACCTGTTGCCTTCACCGTTTTTACAATCTTTTCCGCCGATTTGTCAACAAGGTTGTAATCGTACGATTTTAGTTTAATCCTGATCTTCTGGCTCATCTTTTTTTATTTTAAAGAACAATTAATATAAAGAACAAATTTATTTTAAACTTTTTCAGCTTTCTTTCCTTTCACTTTTGCAATCACTTCATCAGCAAGCTGGCGGGATGTCTCCGCATAATGCGAAAACTCCATCGTAGATGTAGCACGCCCAGAAGTAATCGTGCGTAATTGTGTAACGTAGCCAAACATTTCAGAAAGAGGTACTTTCGCCTTGATAATCTGGGAAACACCCTTGGAATCCATTCCTTCAATTTGTCCCCTGCGCTTGTTCAGGTCACCTACCACATCGCCCATATTCTGTTCAGGGGTAATTACTTCCACCTTCATAATGGGTTCGAGCAACACGGGTTTTGCTTTTGGCAAAGACTCGCGGAAAGCAGTACGTGCACAAATTTCAAAAGACAAAGCATCGGAGTCAACGTCATGGTAGGATCCGTCCGTTAAAACAATTTTCATACTGTTTACGGGATATCCGGCCAAAACCCCATTTAGCATGGAAGCCCTGAAACCTTTTTCAACAGCAGGTATAAACTCGCGTGGAATATTTCCACCCTTGATTTCATTTTCAAATTGTAACTGATCCTTGGTAACATCCCACTCAGCATCCACAGGTCCGACAGTGAAACGGATATCTGCAAATTTACCACGGCCACCGGTTTGTTTTTTATAAACTTCACGGTGTTCAACAGTTGCATTCAAGGCTTCTTTGTAAGCAACCTGAGGAGGCCCCTGGTTCACTTCCACTTTAAATTCCCTGCGCAAACGATCCATAATAATGTCCAGGTGAAGTTCACCCATACCGCTTATGATCGTTTGTCCTGAATCCTCGTCCGTCTTTATACGGAACGTCGGATCCTCTTCGGCAAGTTTGTTCAAAGAAACACCCAATTTATCCAGATCAGCCTGTGTTTTAGGTTCAATCGCAATGCTGATAACAGGTTCAGGGAAATTCATCGCTTCCAGAACGATCGGATTTTTCTCATCGCACAAAGTATCCCCAGTCTTAATGTCCTTAAACCCGACGGCAGCACCAATATCACCCGCCTCAATGAAATCGATGGCATTTTGCTTATTGGCATGCATCTGGAAAATACGGGAAATTCGTTCTTTGTTTCCGCTTCTCGTATTCAACACATACGAACCCGCATCCAGCCGGCCAGCATAAACTCTGAAAAAACACAAACGACCGACAAATGGGTCGGTCGCAATTTTAAAAGCCAGTGCAGTAAACGGAGCAGCCACCTCAGGTTTACGTGTTACTTCTGTCTCCGTATCGGGATTTATACCATGAATATTGTCCTTGTCCAATGGACTTGGCATCAGTTCCATCACATAATCCAACATTGTCTGCACACCTTTATTTTTAAAGGCAGAACCGCAAACCATCGGAACAACTTTATTTGCAATACAGGCTGCACGAAGGGCGGCCATAATTTCAGCTTCAGAAATGGAATTCGGATCTTCAAAAAACTTCTCCATCAGCTTATCATCAAATTCTGCAATGGATTCAAGTAATTTAGCCCTCCAATGTTTCACTTCTTCGAGCATGTCTTCCGGAACAGGAACGGTTTTGAAAGTCATACCCTTATCCTCTTCGTTCCAAACAATTCCCCTGTTATTGATCAGGTCTACAACACCTACAAAATTTTCTTCCGCACCGATTGGAAGCTGCAATGGGATGGGATTACCCCCGAGCACATCCTTTACTTGTTTTACAACACTTAAAAAATCCGCGCCGGAGCGATCCATTTTATTTACAAAACCAATACGAGTAACATTGTAATTATTGGCAAGCCTCCAGTTTGTTTCCGATTGAGGTTCCACCCCGTCAACAGCAGAAAATAAAAAAACCAGTCCATCCAATACGCGCAGGGAACGATTTACCTCTACCGTAAAATCAACGTGACCAGGAGTATCAATAATATTAATCTTATACTTATTATTACGGTAATTCCAAAAACAAGTAGTGGCCGCAGAAGTGATGGTGATTCCCCTTTCCTGCTCCTGAACCATCCAGTCCATTGTAGCAGCCCCATCATGCACCTCACCTATTTTATGATTCACCCCAGTGTAATAAAGGATCCGCTCGGTGCAGGTAGTTTTTCCAGCATCGATATGGGCTGCAATCCCAATGTTTCTTGTATATTTTAAATCACTCATCGTTATCTTTCCTTAATTACCGTTAAAATCTGAAATGAGAGAAGGCTTTGTTAGCCTCTGCCATCTTGTGTATGTCTTCTTTCTTTTTAAATGCTGCTCCTTCTTCTTTGGCAGCAGAAATAATTTCGCCGGCCAGTTTATTTTCCATAGACTTTTCATTCCGGTTGCGGGAATAATCGATCAGCCATTTCATTGCCATTGATAAACGTCTTTCCGGACGGATCTCCGTTGGAATCTGAAATGTCGCACCACCCACCCGGCGACTGCGCACTTCTACTGTCGGGGTTACATTGGACAAAGCTTTTTTCCATGTTTCCAGGCCATCCTGCTGGGTCTTTTGTTGCACAATCGCCAGGGCATTATAGAAAATCCCGTAAGAGGTTTCCTTTTTGCCGCTGTACATCATGTTGTTAACAAAGCGGGTTACCAGAATGTCGTTAAATTTAGGATCCGGCAAAACGTGTCTTTTTTTGGCTTTGGTCTTTCTCATTGCTGCTAATGAATTTTTATTTTCTTTGTTTCTTTTCTGTTATACTATTTCTTGGGAGCTGCGGCAGCGGCTTTTGCTGCAGCACCTGCCTTGGGCTTCTTGGTTCCGTATTTCGAACGTCTCTGGTTGCGACCTTCCACACCGGCTGTATCCAAAGCACCACGGACAATGTGATAGCGCACGCCTGGAAGATCCTTTACTCTTCCTCCGCGAATCAATACAATGGAGTGCTCCTGCAGATTATGACCTTCGCCCGGAATATAGGCGATTACTTCCACTTTATTGGTCAGCCTTACTTTCGCTACTTTTCGCATAGCAGAATTAGGTTTCTTTGGTGTGGTTGTGTATACCCGGGTACAAACACCGCGTTTTTGAGGCGCAGAATTCAATGCCGCAGACTTACTCCTGTTAGGTGTTTTGAATCTGCCTTTGCGTACTAATTGTTGAATTGTTGGCATATTAATTATTAATTTTATAATAAAATTTCTTTGAAAAAAATTCAAAAAAAATCCCCCCTCTTTTTAGGGGGACGGCAAAGGTATGAAAATTAATTATAAACAATAAACAAAGCCTATAATATTAATGTTAAAAAAGGATTATTTTTGGAAAAACAACAGATGAAATAGCCGTATACACGGTTTACCCATATAAATACACCTGAATTGAGCCCGCAAAATTATTTAAACGAATTAAACGAAATACAACGCCAGGCAGTAGAATGCACCGAAGGTCCTGTCATGATCATAGCAGGAGCCGGATCGGGAAAAACCCGCGTTTTAACCTACCGAATTGCACATTTAATCCATAAAGGGGTTGACCCCTTCCATATTTTGGCCCTCACTTTCACCAACAAAGCGGCCAAAGAAATGAAGGAACGCATTACGGGCATTGCCGGAAATCATGGGAAAAATCTTTGGATGGGTACTTTTCACTCTGTTTTTGCAAAAATTCTGAGGATTGAATCCGAAAGAATCGGATATCCCCGAAACTTTACGATTTATGACACCGAAGATTCAAAAAATCTTTTGAAGGACATTATCCGAGAACTTGACCTGGACGAAAAAACATACAAAACCTCCCTGGTGTATAACCGCATCTCCGCTGCAAAAAACAGCCTGGTCAGTGCGCAGCAATATGGTCTGAATGAAAAAATTCTGGAGGAAGACAGAAAAAGTGCCAAACCAAAAATAACCGAAATTTACAGCAAATACAGCATGCGTTGTTTTAAAGCGGGCGCCATGGACTTTGATGACCTGCTCTTCAAAACCAATTTACTTTTTAAAAATCATGCAGATGTTTTGCAGAAATATCAGGAGAAATTCAGATACATCCTTGTTGACGAATACCAGGATACCAATTTTTCACAATATGTCATCATCAACCAGCTGGCGGCGCGTTTTGAAAATATCTGTGTTGTAGGAGACGATGCCCAAAGCATTTACTCCTTTCGCGGAGCCAATATCCAGAACATTCTGAACTTTGAAAAGGATTATCCGGATCTAAATACCTTTAAACTCGAACAAAATTACCGGTCTACACAGACCATTGTCAATGCAGCGAACAGCATCATTGCGAACAACAAAGAGCAGCTCACCAAAAAAGTCTGGACTGCGAACGTTCCGGGAGATAAAATTCGTGTGATGCGCGCGCTTACCGATAACGAAGAAGGCTATCAGGTAGCAGGTTCGATATTTGAAACGCTTAATAGCCTGCAGGCAAAATACAATCATTTTGCCATTCTTTATCGTACCAATGCCCAATCCAGGGCCATGGAAGAGGCCCTTCGTAAACTGAACATTCCATACCGGATTTATGGTGGGATCTCCTTTTACCAGCGCAAAGAAATCAAGGACCTTCTCGCCTATTTTCGACTCGCCATTAATCCACACGATGAAGAGGCGCTGAAAAGAATCATTAATTATCCCGCAAGAGGAATCGGGCAAACCAGCATTGATAAAATCATCGCTGCGGCCGCAGATAATGATGTCAGCCTATTTACTGTTCTTGAAAACCTAAAGGATTTTGATCCTGGCATCAACGCAGGGACAAGTAGTAAAATCAATGACTTTGTTGCTATGGTCAGAAGTTTTGGGGTGATGGTATCTGCCAAAAACGCGTTTGAAACCGGAAACCACATCGCCACCAGTTCAGGAATTTTGCACGACTTATACAACGACAAAACCCCTGAAGGTGTAAGCCGCTATGAAAACCTGCAGGAATTAATCAATGCGTTAAAAGAGTTTTCGGAAAGCAGTTCGGAAACTGAAAACCCGCAAACCAACACCCTTGATCTTTTCATGCAGGACATCGCGCTGCTCACGGATGCAGACAAAGAAACAGATGATCCTCTTGAAAAGAACAGGGTATCCCTGATGACCATTCATTCTGCCAAAGGATTGGAATTTCCTTATGTTTATGTCGTAGGACTGGAAGAAAATTTATTCCCCTCGCAAATGGCGCTTAACTCTCGGGAGGAGCTGGAAGAGGAGCGTCGCCTGTTTTACGTAGCCCTCACCCGGGCTGAAACGAAGGTCACCCTTAGTTATGCTGTTTCCCGCTATAAATGGGGTAACCAGATTTTTTGTGAACCAAGCAGGTTTATTGAAGAACTGGACGAACAGCACCTGGAAATGCCAGCTGCACCAGCTAACAGACAAAGGGATGAAACCTGGAGCATTCAGCCTAAACAGAGCTTTAAGACTGAAAAAAAATTGGTGAAACTCAACAATTCAGCTAGGCCGGCGGGGGGTAATTATAATCCCGAGGATCTCAAAGACCTGCGGGTCGGCATGGAGGTCACTCATCAGCGTTTCGGTACGGGAAAAGTAATCAGCATGGAAGGAACTTTCCCTAACAACAAAGCTACGGTTCAATTCCCTGAAGCGGGGCTCAAACAATTATTGCTGAGATTTGCCATGTTAAAGATTGTTTGATTAATTTTGATTTATTAAACCAACGATTTTATGAGGACAATCGAATTTCGCGAAGCTTTGAGAGAAGCCATGACGGAAGAAATGCGAAAAGATGATCGTATTTTTCTGATGGGGGAAGAAGTTGCCGAATACAATGGAGCCTATAAAGTAAGTAAAGGCATGCTTGCCGAATTCGGGGAAAAACGCGTCATCGATACCCCCATTGCAGAATTAGGTTTTGCCGGAATTGCAGTTGGTGCAGCAATGAACGGCCTCCGGCCCATCGTAGAATTCATGACCTTTAATTTTTCTCTGGTAGCAATTGATCAGGTGATCAATTCAGCAGCCAAAATGATGAGCATGAGCGGTGGTCAGTTCAATATCCCCATTGTCTTCCGTGGACCTACCGGTTCTGCCGGGATGCTTAGTTCTCAACATTCACAATCGTTTGACAGCTGGTATGCCAATTGTCCTGGCCTGAAAGTAGTAGTCCCCTCCAATCCTGCAGATGCCAAAGGATTGCTCAAATCGGCAATCCGGGACAATGATCCGGTTATTTTCATGGAAAGCGAACAGATGTATGGAGACAAGGCTGAAGTTCCGGACGGAGAATACCTTATACCCATCGGGCTGGCTGAGATTAAAAAACAAGGGAAAGATGTTACCCTGGTTTCCTTTGGTAAAATAATGAAAGTAGTACTTTCTGCGGCCGCAGAACTCGAAAAGGAAGGTATTTCAGCTGAAGTCATTGATTTGAGAAGCATACGCCCAATCGACTATTCCACAGTCATCGAATCTGTCAGAAAAACAAATCGCCTCGTCATTATAGAAGAGGCATGGCCTCTGGGTTCCATCGCCACAGAAATTACCTACAAGGTTCAGCAAGACGCATTTGATTACCTCGATGCGCCCATCAAACGAATCACCTGCGCTGATGTTCCACTACCCTACGCGCCGACTTTAATTGAAGCCTCTCTGCCCAACAGCAACAGGGTAATTAAGGCTGTCAAGGAAGTTATGTACATCAAATTTTAGTATTTTAGGCAAAATCAAAAAAAAGGATGGCCCTGCTTGGATCAATATTAAAGCGCACCATTGAAATAGGAGGAAAACTTCCTAAAATAAGGAAATCCGATGCCTCCCGCCAGCAAAGCAAAACACTTAGACAATTACTGACTAAAGCAGAATTCACTGCCTTTGGAGAGTTTTATAATTTCACCCGCATACTGTCCTCCGAAAACTTGGTAGATGTGTTTCAGAATACAGTTGAAATTTATGATTATAACTCCATCTTTAAAAGATGGTGGTACAGGACACTGAATGGCGAACCTTATGTTTGCTGGCCTGATCACATCAAATATTTTGCATTGAGTTCAGGAACTTCTGAAGCTTCCAGCAAACAGATACCCATAACAAAAGACATGCTTAGGTCAATCAAGAAAACAAGCATACTGCAGATATTGTCACAGTTTCATTACAACCTGCCTGAAGCGCACTTTGAAAGAGGTATGCTGATGATCGGAGGAAGCACGCACCTGAACTACAATGGTACTTATTTTGAAGGTGACTTGAGCGGCATCACAACAGGCAATCTCCCTTTCTGGTTTCAACACTTTTACAAACCCGGGTCACGAATATCCAAAGAACGAAACTGGAATTCCAAACTGGATGAAATCATGAAAAATGCAAAATCATGGGACATCAGCGTGATTTGTGGTGTACCCGCCTGGATACAAATTCTTTTTGAACGTATTATCAAACACTACCAGGTCAGTAACATTCATGAAATATGGCCAAACCTGGCTATTTATGTTCACGGCGGCGTCCATTTCGAACCCTATAAAAAAGGGTTCGAAAAATTATTGGGCAAACCCATCATCTACCTGGAAACATACCTGGCTTCTGAAGGGTTTATTGCCTATCAAAACCGCCCCGATTCTACCGGAATGAAACTGGTAATGGATAATGGCATATTTTATGAATTTGTTCCATTTTCCGATGAAAATTTCAATGGAGAAGGTACCATGAAATCAGGAGCCAAAACCTTGCACATAAGTCAGGTACAGGAAGGTCCGGAATACGCCCTCTTGATCTCAACCTGCTCAGGGGCCTGGCGTTACCTCATCGGGGATACGATCCGCTTCACCTCGCTTGAACATTACGAAATTGCCATCACGGGACGTACCAAACATTTTCTGAGTTTGTGCGGAGAACACCTTTCTCAGGACAATATGAACAAAGCCATTCAAAATGTTTCAGAGGAGTTAAACATCCATATCAAAGAATTTTCAGTTGCCGGCATCAATTATGAATCGCTGTTCGCACACCGCTGGTATATCGGAACGGATGATAAAGTTGACAAACAGATACTGAAAGAAAGGATTGATGAAAACCTGAAAGTGCTTAACGATGACTACCGCGTTGAAAGGATCGCCGCTCTCAAAGACATCTTTGTGGATGTTTTACCGACACAGGTCTTTTATGACTGGATGCGGGCCAAAGGGAAAGAAGGAGGGCAAAACAAATTTCCACGTGTATTGAAAAAAGAGAAATTAGTAGAATGGGAAACCTTTCTGATTGAAAAAAATCTTATCCATCGCAACGAATGATAGAAGCATTGCTTAAAGGAGTCGGCCTTGGATTGATGCTAGCCGTTGCCTTCGGTCCTTCCTTTTTCGCCTTGCTGCAAACCAGCATAAAAAACGGGCTGATATCAGGCATTACCCTGGCACTCGGTATTTTCTGCAGTGATGTCATCTATGTTCTGATCGCCTATTTTGGGGCCACACAGCTTCTCAGTGATCCTCACAATAAATTCTACATTGAGGTAATCGGAGGTTTGTTGCTGATTGTGTTTGGCGCATTCGCCCTGTTTCAGAAAAAGGCGATAAAAAACAAAGAAGATATCACTTACGAAAAACCGCATGTAACGTTCGTAAAAGGTTTTCTGCTGAACACATTTAATCCGGCTGTTTTCTTTCTTTGGTTTTTATGGGTAAGTATCATCAGCGCCAAATTAAAATTCTCCAGCATCCATATTATTGTATTTTTCTGTTCGGCACTGGGAACTGTTTTGACAACAGACATTCTCAAAGCCATTGTTGCGAATCAGCTCAGGAATATCATGACTGCAAATGTTCAGATATGGGCCAGCAGGATACTCGGCCTTGTGCTGCTGACCATTGGCATTAATCTGATGTGCACGGATTGTCTGTTGCATTTCTTTTTCAGACTGATTGGGAAGGAATGAAAAATTCATACTATATTGGAAATCAATTAGTTGTAACTTAAGGGGGTAAAAATGGAATACTTAATCATTTGGATAATGAATCTAAACCCTAAGGCATCTCCATGATCTTTTTGATATCCGGCCTAAAATAATTTTTGCTCTTCAAAACTTTTCCATCTTCCCTGAAAATTGGTTCTCCTTTTTCATCCAGCTTAGACATATTGCTGCGTTGAATTTCATCGAATACTTCCTCTATTTTATGCTGAAGGCCATGTCTTAAAATCGTGCCGAAAATAATGTACAATTGATCTCCCAATGCATCTGCCACTTCAGCCAGATCTCCGTTCTTACAGGCCTCCAGGTATTCTTCATTCTCTTCCTTCAGCAAATTATACCGCAACATCATTTCCTTTTCGCCTATATTCACTTCAGGATTTTCCCTGTTCCCGATTCTGAAAACTTCCTGGAATTCCCTTACTTTATTGATTTTTTCTATAAATAACTCCTTCTTCATGTTCTTCTTATTTACTTCTTTCCTTCCTTGTACTGTTCATTCAAACCATTCAATACTTCCCGGGTGATATCCAGACTATCTGTACCGAGCAACATACTTCCACCCAGGCTTGAGTAAGAAAGAATATAACTATAATGACTGTTCTTATTATACTCTTTAAGATACTGATGTATCTTTTCCTCCATGACTGTATTTTTCTTTTGCATTTCATCCGCCAGCTCGGTCATCTGTTTTTGCATCCCTTCTAATTCGGCTTTTCTCTTCATAAGACTTTCATCCTCCACCTTTGCCTGGTCAGAAGACAGCTTCCCCTGGCTTGCCTTTTGCTGAAGGTCCATGTAATCCTGCTGTAATTTATCGCGTTTTTGTGTAAAGGTACTTTCCAAACGACTTTGGCGGTCAGCTGATTCCTTTCGCAGATCTTTAACATACACATAGTTGCTGTACAGGGTGTCGGCATTTACGAAAACAATCTTTGAATTCTTCAAATGACCCGGATCAAACTTAACGTGGACGATGGAAGAATCTTTGCCGGATTTTTGTTCATCCGGTTTTGACATATGACCTCCTTTAAAATGAAGATAATATAAAACCGCCACCGCAGCGACAAGAACAAGGTTGATGACAAACGAAGTATTTTTCAAGAGCATAATTTTTGGTTAAGGGCAAATATAATAGAATTATATTCTTCCTCATCAATAATGAGCCAGTGATCTCCGTAATTAACCAGCATATCTGAAATAAGATTGCGATCCGGCAAAATTTTGGCCGTGTAATTGGTAAAAAAGAATTTACTTCCGATCGAACTGATTTCCTCAAAGGAATCAGAAGAAGTTATTTTGAAATAACTCTTATTGTTTTTGTATTTACGGTACTGAGGAAAAACCATTTATTCAAAATTATCTAATATTTTTGAACCGAATTGAATCTATTCCCTCTATCTTAATTCCCCAAATATTCTGATGACTTTCATTGAAACACTTACACATCACCTCTACAAGACCTATCCCGAAACGATAAGCGAACTTTGTATTGTGTTTCCGAACCGAAGGGCAGGTTTGTTTTTTAAAAATGCTTTGGCCAGTCTCTCAGAGAGACCTTTATGGGCACCAGAAATTTATTCAATTGAAGATTTCATTACCAAATTAAGCGAAACAGAAATTCTTGACCCCATGGGGCAGTTGTTTGAGCTTTATGAAATCATTCTGAAGATCGAAAAAGAAAAATCACCCACGTTTGATGACTTTTTAAAATGGGGGCAAACACTGCTGGCCGACTTTAATGATATTGACAGCTACCTTGTCAGGCCCGAAGATCTTTTCGGCAACCTGAAAAGCATCAAAGAACTGGAGAATTGGAGCCTTGGATCAGACCAACTAACGGCATTTCAACAGGAGTACCTGCATTTCTGGAAATCCCTGGGAAAATATTACCTGGCCTTCCGGGAAAAATTGTCGATTAAAAAACAGGCTTATCACGGATTGGCGTACCGCCTGGCGATTGAAAAGATTGAGGAGAAAATTAACAGGCATCGCTGGCATAAGATCATTTTCGCAGGCTTCAACGCATTGAATACTGCGGAAGAACTGATTTTCAAAAGATTGGTTGCGTTAGACAAGGCCGAAGTATTTTGGGATGCAGACACTTATTATGTAGACAATAAAATTCAGGAAGCAGGAAGATTTCTAAGAAAATACAAAGTCTCCGGACAGTTTACCTACAATAATGAAAAACATTTTAATTGGGTTGTGGATAAACTCGGAAATGAAGAAAAGTTTATTACGATTACCGGGGTTAACAAAAATATCGGACAGGCTAAACTTGCTGGACAATTAATACAACAGATGCTGGAAAGAAATCCCAGCCTTGACTTAAAAAAAACAGCGATCGTCCTGGGCGATGAAAATCTACTTTTCCCGGTATTACACTCCCTGCCCGAAACCCCGGGAGGTATCAATGTAACAATGGGCTATCCATTGAAAAATACTCCAATTGCCGGTTTCAGTGAACTTCTTTTTCAACTGCATGAAAATAAAATGCGGATGGGCAGAGAGGAATTTTATTATCAGGACATTTTCAAACTCTGCAGCCATCCATACACAAAACTCTTAACGGAAGCAGACCGTCTTGTCCGTTACATTCGGGAAAATAACATCACCTTTTGCCACCTCGAAACCATCGAAAAGTACCTGACCGATACTAGTTTGTTCAGTGATTTTCAAAAAACAGCCAATATTTATAGCAACCTGCATAAAATTACTGAAGCGCTCAGCCAAGCCCTTCAAATCCAGTGGGAAAAAAGACTGGACAAAAATAAACAAGCAAGCAACATTGAATTGGAATATCTTTTCGCCTATTCCAAAATAATCAGACGTATTCACACTCTTTCAAGCAATTACAATTCCATTGAGGGTCTGAAAACCTTCCGCACATTGCTTAATCAATTGATCAGGGCTACCAATCTTGCATTTTATGGTGAACCTATATCCGGATTACAAGTTATGGGAATGCTCGAAACCCGCACCCTTGATTTTGAAAATATCATTCTGCTGTCTGCAAACGAAGGCGTCCTGCCCTCCGGCAAAAAGCAAAATTCATTTATACCGCATGATGTCAGAAAAGTGTTCAATTTACCCAGTTATGCAGAAAAAGATTCCATTTTTGCATTTCATTTTTACCACCTTTTGCAGCGGGCAAAAAACATTGACATTGTATACAACACCGAACCGGGAAACTTAGGGGGCGTTGAAAAAAGCAGGTTTCTCTCCCAACTCATTTATGAATTCCCACAGATTAACAAAAAGAGCAGCATAACAGAGCAAATTCTGGAAGCAGATACAGGACGGATAAATGAAAAATATCCAATTCTCATCCCAAAAACAACCCGGATGATGGAAACCATCAGACAAAAAGGTGAAAGCGGTTATTCTCCCTCCTTATTGAATATTTACCGCAATTGCAGTCTGAAATTCTATTTTCAGCTGATTTGCAAACTCAGGGAAAAAGAAGAAGTGGACGAAACGATAAAGGCAGATACCCTGGGAAACGTCATTCACAAAACCCTTGAGGCATTTTTCAAACCTTTCGAGGGAAAAACAATACACACCAGTGACCTGATTGAAATGAAAAAACAGGCTGGAAATCAACTAAACTTCAATTTTGAAAAATACCATCCGGCAGCGGACCTGAGCAGCGGAAAAAATTTGCTAACAGTAAGAGTAGCGCAAAAATTTCTGAACAATTTTTTCGACAGGCAACAACTTGAAGTCATTCAATCCGTAAAAGAGAAAAAACAATTCCACATAGAACAGATAGAACATGAATTAGTAAGCGAGATTACTGTAAAGAACCAAACCATCCAAATAAAAGGTACTATTGACCGTATAGACCGTGTTGGCTCTTCCCTTCGGATCATAGACTACAAAACCGGCAAAACGGAAGAAAAAGAATTGAAAGTTACAGAAACGGAGGAATTATTACATGAACAAACTCTGAACAAAAGTTTCCAGCTTTTACTTTATGCCTGGCTTTACACTAGAAATAAACCCTTCACTTTTCCAATCCTGTCAGGCATCATTGGTTTCCGCCAGCACAAAAGCGGATTGTCCACTGTTAAAATAAATGGTAGTGACGCAATCACCAAAGAGGTTCTGAATGATTTTGAGCAAGTGCTGGCGCAGGTACTGGAGGAAATATTCAATCCGGAAATCCCTTTCACCCAAACAACGGATAAGAAAGTATGTGTATATTGCGATTACAAAACCATTTGCAACCGATAACAAGATGCTGAATTTTAATTCCAGGACCAAAACCGGATTCATTCTTAGAAGCTGGATTGTGATGAGTTTGCTGACATTGGTGTCCCAAAGATTCCTGGCCCAGGAAATGAAACCGACTCCTACGGAAGCCTGCCTTACCATAAATGTTGCAGATGAAAAAAAGAAACCTCAGGCGGGTGAAAAGGTAATTTTTGAAAACACTAAAACCCAGAAACAATACAGCGGCATCACCAGTGAAAAAGGGTCATTCAAGATTCTTGTCCCTAAAAATGCCAGTTATAAAATAAAATATAAAAATTTCAGTTCCAACGTGGATTATTCAACCATAGATCTTCCTCCGGCAAAAGATACGTTGGTTAGTTTCTCCATCAATATTACCTGCGAATTGCCAAAAAAATATACACTCAAGGATGTATTTTTTGATTCAGGCAAAGCAAGCCTCCAGCCAGAATCAAACAAAGAACTAAACGAGTTGGCTGAATTTATGATGGATAAAAAAACCATGGTTGTTGAAATCGCAGGCCACACAGACAATGCCGGCAGCAAAGAATCCAACCAGAAACTATCGGAAGACCGCTCCAAAACAGTCAGGGCTTATCTCCTGAAAAAAGGAATCGCTCCTGAAAGGATAAAAGCTGTTGGTTATGGAGATACACAGCCAGTGGCATCAAACAGTACAGAGGAAGGGAAACAAAAAAACCGGAGAACCGAAGTACGGATAATCAATCCGTAAATTTATAACCAACTCCCCTTATGGAATGAAAATGACGGGGTTCTTTGGGATTTTGTTCAAAATATTTTCTGAAGGCGAGGATGTAATTGTCAATTGTACGGGTTGATGGGTAAACATCAACCCCCCAAACCGTTTCCAGTATCTGCTCCCTTGAAACAACCTGTCCCTTTCGGTCAATAAGTAATTTAAGCAGCATTGCCTCCCTTTTGGTCAGTTGCTGCCTGAAGCCATCTACACCCATAATTTCGTATGTCAAAAAATTGATTTTGTTTCTGTCAAAAACATACCACTTATCTGCGCTCGTTTCAAATTCCTGTTTTTCCGAGCGCTTCAGCAAACCTTTTACCCTTAATAAAAACTCCTCCAGGTTAAATGGTTTGACCAGGTAATCGTCTGCACCCAGCTTCAAGCCTCTGATACGATCATCGCTGCCTGATTTTGCTGTTAAAAATAAAACAGGAACCGTGTTGTTTTCCAGTCGTATGGTTTCACAAAGTGTAAATCCATCTATTTCAGGAAGCATCACATCCAATACAAGCAGGTCAAACCTGGCCAACCTGAATTCCAGCAGGGCTTTCCGTCCATTATCCACTGCATTTACAAAATAGCCTTCCAGTTCAAGGTTAAGTTTCAGGGCAGCGCGCAAATGCTCCTCATCTTCGACTAATAAAATTCTTTTAGACACGTTAATTTTACTAATTATTTCATTAAATTAATGAATGTATGGGCAAAAATTAAAATTACTAAATTATCTTTGCGCACCTCCAATGGCAGAAATCCGAAGATGAATAAAAACCAAATTGAAAAGTTGCTGCTTGAAGAAAATTCTTTATCAGAAAGATTAAAAGGGATCGCTGAAAAAGTAATGCTTGCAGAACGAATCACCTCAGAGGAAGGTCTGGCCCTTTATGAAGAAGCTGAACTTGGATACCTGGGAATTCTTGCCAATTACATTCGTGAAAAAAAACACGGTCACAAAACGTTTTTTAACCGCAACTTTCACATCGAACCAACCAATATTTGTGTTTTCGACTGTAAGTTCTGCTCCTATTCAAGACTCTTAAAGCAAAAAGAAGGGGCCTGGGAAATAAATGATAATGAAATTCTTGAAATCATTAAGAAATATGATGGACAACCTGTCACCGAAGTTCACATTGTAGGAGGAGTTCATCCAAAAATGGGACTCCGTTATTTTGCAGGTGTCCTGAAAAAAATCAAAGAACACCGGCCAGAATTGCACATTAAAGGGTTCACGGCGGTTGAATTGGATTACATGATCCGCAAAGCGAAAATGAATTACCGGGATGGCCTGCAATACCTGAAAATTAATGGCTTAAACTCTCTGCCTGGTGGAGGAGCAGAGATTTTTGACGAAGAAATCCGCCGGCAGATCTGCGAGGATAAATGCAGCAGCAGTGAGTGGCTTGAAATACATGAAACAGCTCATTCGTTGGGAATTCCTTCTAACGCAACCATGTTATATGGACATATTGAAAAGTTTGAGCACCGCGTCGATCATATGAACAGATTAAGAAACCTCCAGGACAAGACGGGAGGATTCAATACATTTATTCCTCTTAAATTCCGCAATAAAGACAATCAGATGAGTCATGTCGCTGAAACGACTGTTATAGAAGATCTTCGTAACTATGCGATTTCCAGAATATTTTTGGACAATATTCCACACCTGAAAGCTTATTGGCCGATGATCGGCCGGACAACGGCCCAACTGAGTCTTAATTATGGTACGGATGACCTTGACGGAACAATTGATGACAGCACCAAAATATACACCATGGCCGGTTCAGAGGAACAATCACCGGCTCTCAGCACTCAGCAACTCATCGATCTGATAAAACAGGTAAACAGACAACCAATCGAAAGGGATACACTATATAATGCCATTCATGATTATAGCTAATACAACTTACTAGATTTCAAACTTTTAACTTTCAAACTTTCAAACTAAAAATGACTTTTAAGTCGATTTAAATTTAATTCATAAATTTGCAGCCTTATTTAAAAAACAACAGTAAATAACAGAAAATCAGTTTTATTTATGAACGATAACATCATTTACCTAATACCCGCTTTCGGAATTATTTCTCTCATTGTCATGGCTATCAAATCAGCCTGGGTAAGCAAACAAGACCCTGGTGACGCAAACATGCAGGAACTTGCAGGATATATTTCAAAAGGCGCAATCGCATTTCTGAAAGCTGAATGGAGAATTCTGACCTATTTCGCGATTATCGCTGCCATTCTTCTGGCATGGTCGGGCACCGCCACAGGAAGTGTTGAACATCCCATTCATTCTTCTCCGATTATTGCCATTGCATTTTTAATTGGGGCAGTATTTTCTGCAACCGCCGGATACATCGGAATGAAAGTGGCAACCCGGGCTAATGTCCGTACCACACAGGCAGCGAGAACGTCTTTGGCAAATGCCCTGAAAGTTTCTTTTACCGGTGGCAGTGTAATGGGTCTCGGTGTGGCCGGACTTGCAGTATTCGGACTAGGTTCCCTGTTTATCGTTTTCTTTAAAACTTTTGTTCCTGCGGGACAGGCCATTACAGGGGAAGGAATGAAAAAAGCGATTGAGGTGCTCGCCGGATTCTCTCTGGGAGCTGAAAGCATCGCTTTATTTGCACGGGTCGGAGGTGGTATTTATACCAAGGCCGCAGATGTAGGAGCAGATCTGGTAGGTAAGGTTGAAGCTGGCATCCCGGAAGATGACGTGCGCAACCCTGCTACGATAGCGGACAATGTGGGAGATAATGTAGGAGACGTAGCCGGCATGGGAGCGGATCTTTTTGGTTCTTATGTAGCTACGATGCTTGCCACCATGGTTCTTGGACAGGAAATTGACGCATCAACGGACAAATTTGCCGGATTATCACCGATTTTACTTCCAATGATGATTGCCGGCCTCGGGATTATTTTTTCGATTCTGGGTACATTCTTCGTTAAAATATCCAAAGAAACCGACAGTGTTCAAAAAGCCCTGAATATGGGTAATTGGTCTTCCATCATTTTTACAGGCATTGCTTCCTATATTTTGGTCAACTGGATGTTACCAGAACATATGTCCATACGCGGTTCAGCGGAGTTTACGTCCATGGATGTATTTTACGCGATTGCCGTTGGCCTTGTTGTAGGAACACTCATGAGTATTATTACGGAATATTATACCGCAATGGGTAAGCGGCCTGTGGATTCAATCGTTCAACGCTCTTCCACCGGACATGCCACCAATATCATAGGCGGGCTAGCGGTAGGAATGGAATCAACCGTTATGCCCACCATTGTGCTGGCATTCGGAATCATGGCTTCTTATTACTTTGCAAACTTATATGGAGTCGCTATTGCTGCTGCCGGAATGATGGCAACTACCGCCATGCAACTGGCGATCGACGCTTTTGGACCCATTGCGGACAATGCGGGTGGCATTGCTGAAATGAGCGGCCTTCCCAAAGAAGTACGTCAACGTACAGATAATCTTGATGCGGTAGGCAACACCACAGCAGCAACCGGAAAAGGATTTGCCATTGCCTCTGCTGCACTTACCTCCCTGGCACTTTTTGCAGCATTTGTAGGGATTGCAGGCATCTCACACATTGATATTTATAAGGCCCCAGTTCTGGCAGGCTTATTTATTGGAGGAATGATTCCGTTTATTTTTTCCTCCCTGGCGATTGCCGCGGTCGGAAGGGCTGCTATGGCGATGGTTCAGGAAGTTCGCAGGCAGTTTCGGGAAATTCCGGGCATTATGGAATACAAAGCCAAGCCTGAATACGAAAAATGCGTTGCCATTTCTACAACCGCTTCGATCAAAGAAATGATTGCCCCGGGAGCAATTGCCCTCATCATACCCATTATCGTTGGTTTCACGTTCGGACCAGAAGTATTGGGCGGGCTGTTGGCAGGTGTAACTGTTTCAGGTGTACTCATGGGGATGTTTCAAAGCAATGCCGGGGGTGCCTGGGACAATGCAAAAAAATCCTTTGAAAAAGGAGTTGTCATTGATGGTCAGACTTATTTCAAGGGATCCGAACCTCATAAAGCTTCCGTTACAGGAGATACTGTTGGTGACCCTTTCAAGGACACCTCGGGACCATCCATGAATATCCTGATTAAGCTGATGAGTATTGTTTCATTGGTAATCGCACCCCACATAGCCGGAATAGGCAGCAAAAGTATCGAAACACCCAACGTAACAAAAACAGAAATTAAAAACGGAATGGAACGCTCAACGATGGAAGCCAACCCTCGCTGCTACGCTGGAAAATTAGATATGAATAAAATTATTATGTTTTCCAGGGCAGAATGTTCCGCTTATTGTGACTCTGTCCACGCTTCTCCGGAGGAGCGTGACCTGTGCATGAAACATGCAAGACAGACTCCCTGAATTTCACTTTGATTAATATATTGGCTGATTAAAACAATCCGTTTATAACTGAATCGAGCTTGGTAATGACTTTTCCAAGATCTTCTTTTTTCTCAGAAAAATTATTTTCATCCACATCAATGATCAGCAATTGGCTATTCTTTTTGTACTGAACCTCATATTCTGAAACCCAGGCTTCATAGCGTTCATTCAGACGCTTCAGGTAATCAATCCGAATCGCAGTTTCATAATCCCTACCACGCTTTTGAATATTATTTACCAGCGTTGGGACGGATGCGCGAAGGTATACAAGTACATCAGGCGGACTTATCAGACTCTCCATCAACTTAAACAATTGCAGGTAACTTTCAAAATCCCGGGTCGTCATCAGTCCCATGGAATGCAGGTTAGGAGCAAAAATATAAGCATCCTCATAAATGGTCCTGTCCTGTATCACCGTCTTTTTGTTCTTTCTTAACTCGAGTACTTTGCTGAATCTGTTCTGCAAAAAGAAAACCTGCAGATTAAACGACCAGCGCTGCATGTCCTCATAAAAATCGTTCAGATAAGGATTGTCATCTGCATCCTCATAGTGAGGCATCCAACTGTAGTGTTTTGCCAGAAGAGTTGTTAATGTTGTTTTCCCTGAACCGATGTTTCCTGCGATTGCTACATGCATTGCTGATGAGTTATGATTTCGAAATTTAGAATAAGACGACTAAAAATACAAAAACTAAGTACTTAGCAAAACTTTGTTAAAAAATAATTGTTTTGCTTATTTCGAAATTAGTTTTGCATTCCGGAGATGTCTTTGTTTGTCCCGCTTCGTTTTTTTTTCAAGATTATTTTTTAAGGCCTTATCGAGATCAATTCCTGTCTGATTAGCCAGGCAAATCAAAACAAACAAAACATCGGCGAGCTCATCTTCAAGACTTACCATCTTATCAGACTTCTTAAAACTCTGATCCCCATACCGGCGCGAAATAATGCGCGCCACCTCCCCCACCTCCTCCGTCAACAATGCCATATTTGTCAGCTCTGAAAAATAGCGGACACCATATTCCTTTACCCATTGATCAATTTTTTTCTGTGCTTGTCTTAGTGTCATCGCTGTCTGGTTGTCACCATCTAAAATAGATAAATTATTCTTAAAAGTTCGCAAGAATCGGGTTTCAAAAGATCTCTAAAATGAGCAACTTGCAGCTTGAAAAGAATGTAAAATGAAAGAACAGGAATCATTTAATTACAAAAGGATTGCCGCAGCTATTGAGTACATCAGGGAAAACCACAGAGCGCAGCCTGACCTTGTTGAAATAGCAAAACAGATCCATTTAAGTCCACATCATTTTCAGCGCTTGTTCATAGACTGGGCAGGAATAAGCCCTAAAAAGTTTTTGCAATATATTAGTATTGAATACGCAAAAAAAATACTGAAGAACAATTCTACTCTTTCTGATGCCGCTTTTAGTACCGGACTTTCGGGGACAGGAAGACTCCATGATTTATTTATTAATCTGGAAGGGATGACACCAGGAGAATATAAAAATGGAGGATTAAATCTTGCTATTAATTATAATTATTTCCAAAGCCCATTCGGAGAAATGCTGATCGCATCAACTGAAAAAGGAATTTGCCGCATGACATTTGCAGAAAACAAGCAAAGAGAATTAGAATTCTTACAGTTGGAATTTCCAAATGCCAGATTCAAAAATACAACGGACAGTTTTCAGCAAAAAGCCCAATCCCTTTTCACATTAAATTGGAACAAACCCGATAAAATAAAATTACATCTCAAAGGAACTGACTTTCAACTTAAAGTTTGGCAAACACTTTTAAAAATCCCAATGGGATACTTATCATCCTACCGTACCATCTCTGCATTAACCGGTAATTCTAAAGCTTCGAGAGCCATCGGCTCAGCAATAGCCAAAAATCCAATTGCCTATATCATCCCTTGCCATCGTGTCATTCTCTCTTCAGGAATTATCGGAGAATACCGCTGGGGTAGTTTGCGTAAAACAGCATTGATTGGGTGGGAAGCCGCTAAATCCAGTCAGGACATTCTGACTTCTGACTTCTGACTTCTGGCTTACCCCTGTCTCAATCTTTACTCCTGGAATCCATTATTATCGTTACCGGGCCATCATTCACCAATTCAACTTCCATATCCGCAGCAAACACACCCGTATAAATCCTCCTGGCTAACTCAAGTTCCATTTGAATTACAAAATTTTCGTATAAAAGCCTGGCCGGTCCAGGTTTTTCAGCCTTCGTAAAGGATGGTCTGTTTCCTTTTTTAGTTGATGCAAGCAGCGTAAACTGGGAGACCACAAGGACTTCTCCCTGAATTTCTTTTACCGAAAGATTCATCATTCCATCCTCATCGCTGAAAATTCTCAGGTTACAAATTTTAGAAGTCAGGGAATCAATCGCATTCTTGTCATCTCCCTCTTCTATCCCAAGCAGAACAAGCAATCCGCTGCCAATTGAGCTGAATTTCTGTTGTTCAATCGAAACAGATGCACGTTTTACACGCTGAATAACCACCCGCATAAAGCTGATTTATCTATTCAATAATTAACTTCCAGTTCCTTCCCCGTCATTATTCCAATATATGTCTGATACCGCGACTTTGAAATTGATCCTGCTTCCACTGCTGTTTTCACTGCACAAAATTTTTCAGTCAGGTGCAAACAAGAATTAAACTTACATTGATTAAACAAACCCCTCATCTCCGGAAAAAAATGTGAAAGCTCTTCCTTTTTTATATCGAACATCCCAAACTCTTTTATTCCGGGAGTATCGATCACAGAGCATCCGAAGACCAGCTCAAGCAGCTCAGCATTCGTTGTTGTATGCGTTCCCTTTGCATGAACTTCCGATAACATTCCTGTCCTTTGCTTCAAGGAAGGGTCAAGGGTATTAATCAATGAAGACTTTCCTGTACCCGAATGTCCGGAAAACAAATTAGTTTTCCTGAACATCGCCTTTTTCAAAGAATCTAAACCAATATTTTCAAGTGCTGAAACTTCATAACAGGTATAACCTGCATTTTCATAAATACTTTTTAAATCCAGCAAATCTTTTCTTTCCTCCGCATTGTATAAATCTGTTTTACTGAATACAATGCTTGCTGGAATACCATATGCTTCAGCAGTTATCAAAAAACGGTCAATAAATCCCGTTGAAGTTCTGGGCATGGCAACAGTTGCAAGTAAAAATACCTGGTCCAGGTTGGAAGCAATAATATGGCTTTGCTTGGAAAGATTGGTAGACTTGCGGATAATGTAGTTTCTTCTTTTTTCAAGCCGGGTGATCAATGCTTTGTTAAATCCTTTAATCAGAATTGGTTCATTGCTATGCTCAAGTTCATAATTTACCACATCTCCAACCGCCAGGAGGTTCGTATTTTTTGAACCTTCCAGGCGCAATTTCCCTTTGATCCTGCATTCAAGCACAGTACCTTCTTCTGAACGCACCAGGTACCAGCTCCCGGTAGATTTGATTACCAATCCCTTCATTGAAGTGTAAAGTTATAATTACCTTGTATATTCGTTTAAAAGCCGTTAAATTTAAATCATAATCTTCAATTCGGCGGCGTATGTCCATTAAAGCAGAAGCAATTACCAAATTATACGGCACTCAAAAGGCACTCCACAATGTCTCCTTTGAAATTAAAACCGGAGAAATTGTGGCCTTTCTGGGGCCCAATGGAGCAGGGAAATCAACCATGATGAAAATACTTACCTGCTTTATTCCACAAACTTCCGGCACTGCCTTCGTATGCGGGTACAACATAGCAGAAGAAAGTATTGCTGTCCGTAAATGCATTGGGTACCTTGCTGAACACAATCCTCTTTATCAGGATATGTATGTTCGCGAATACCTGACATTCATTGCGGGACTTCACCCGGATAAAATTCCCGCACGCGCCGTTCCTGAACGAATAAAAAAAATGATTGAAATCACCGGCCTTGGAATCGAACAGAAGAAAAAAATCGGAGCCCTTTCAAAAGGATACCGGCAACGGGTGGGTCTGGCACAAGCATTGATCCATGACCCGAAGGTTTTAATCCTTGACGAACCAACTACCGGACTTGATCCCAATCAGCTTACTGAAATCCGATCGCTGATCAAAGAAGTCGGAAAGGAAAAAACCGTTATGCTTTCCACTCATATTATGCAGGAAGTTATTGCCATCTGCGACCGGGTGATCATTATTAACAAAGGAGAAATAGTTGCAGATGACAGTACAAAAAATATTCAGAAAACCAAGGGCAACAAACAGATCATCACTGTTGAATTTGACAAAGCCAGCAATGAAGGGTCCCTTAAAAGTCTCCCCGGAGTCACCGATGTCAGGAAGACCAAAGAAAATACATGGCAAATCATCGCAGATACAGAACAGGATATAAGACCTGAACTATTTAATTTTGCAGTGAAGAACAACTTAAGTGTCCTTACCCTCAGCAAGGAGGAAGAAAAACTTGAAGACGTTTTTAAAGAACTCACAAAAAACAATACCTTTGTCAACCCTGAAACAAAAAACAGTCCATAGAACAAACGGGATGTAGCGTAGCCTGGTATCGCGCCAGCATGGGGTGCTGGAGGTCGTGGGTTCAAATCCCGCCATCCCGACTTTTCAACAAATCATAGAATACCAAAAGCTCACAAAGCTCACTATTTGTGGGCTTTTTTGCTTCTCAGACCTGTCAAACAATACCCTCTTTTACCATACTTTTTGTGCCCTATTCGGTTACCATAGTCCAATTTTTCAGATAGGTACCCGAATTGTTCAAAACCTTTTCAGATAAACGGATCAATTCAGATTATTAGAACTGAAACGAAAACTGGAAGAGCGGAGTGAGAAATTAAAGTATACATAACTTACTCTTTTCATAACTCAATGTGGTATATTTTCCTTTTCGCGCGGCGACCCTTACCTTTAGGGAAACACAAAGTACAATGATGAAAATACTTTTGAGAATATTAAAAATCATTTTGACTCTTTACATAATTCTTTGCGGATTATTATTTATATTTCAAGAAAAACTAATTTTCTTTCCTAAAAAGCTGGACAAATTTTACAAATTTAATTTTGACCAGCGGTTGGAAGAAATTAACATAAAAACCACAGATGGCACTTCGCTTAACGGACTTTTATTTAAAGCAGACAGCTCAAAAGGTCTTGTTTTCTATTTACACGGAAATGCAGGTTCGTTAAGTTCTTGGGGGAAAGTTGCAAAAACATATACCGCCTTAAATTATGATGTTTTTATTTTGGATTATAGAGGCTATGGAAAAAGCGAAGGGTCAATAGACGGACAGAACCAACTTTTTCAAGATTTACAAACTGTATATGAAGAGTTGAAAAAAAAATATAGCGAGGACAAAATTATAGTTTTGGGTTATTCCATAGGAACAGGTCTTGCTTCTGAATTGGCTTCAACAAACAAACCAAAATTATTAATTCTGCAAGCACCATATTACAGCTTAACCGATATGATGCGACATACTTACCCGATTATTCCAACTTTTATTTTAAAGTATAGATTTGAAACAAATGAGTATATGAAGAATTGTAAAATGCCAATTGTTATTTTTCACGGTAATCAAGACGAAGAAATCTATTACGGCTCTTCACTAAAATTAAAAGAACAATTTAAAAAGCAAGATACATTAATAACGCTCAATGGACAAGGACATAATGGTATGACAAATAACGCAGAGTATAAAACTGCAATAAGACAAATCTTAAATTAATAACATTTTAATATTAGATAGATTAGTATTGACAATTTGAAACTGAGGAGCCCTGAAATTCTATTTTTTAGAGTTTTAACGAATAGCCCCGGCTTTTGGATGAGAATGGGATTAACCAACATTCTTATTCAGCTCTTCCAAGGGAGATTTGTCTGTACGATCAAGCTCGTTCCAGGTTATTCCTGACTTATGGTAAATCATTGTGCTTAACCCAAAAACATCTCCCAGCGCTTGTTCGATTTCAGCAATCGTCATGTGCGGTGTCAGTGTCAACATTCCTTTGTTATGAATAATCCTGCAGGAACCAATCGTTTTATGAGCAGGATGAATTACCGGCTTATCGGTATTCCCATGTGCATGAGGAGGTTTGGAATAAAATTCAATTCTCAGGTTTGGAAACATTTTGCAGAATTCTTCCTGAATTCCAAAAATTTTGCGGTGATCATTTATTATAATTTTCATTTGAGAAAAATTTGTTCAAACCAAAATTAATTATTCAAACCCATAAATCTTCATTTAATCCGCTAATATAAATCAGGGAAAAATGTGACAAGCGTCATTTTATTTCTTTTCTCTAATCCTGATTCCCTCTTTTGAAATTTTTACCACATCTTCACTGTCTTCCATATCTATTCCATCTGAATTGATTTTTACCACATCGTTTCCCGACCTTGAATGAACCCTGTGACGCCGGTGTTTTAAGTACCTGTGATCATCTGTATCATCCCTATCCAGTCCCCTGCAATCAATGCAACTTAACTCACTTGAACCCATCATCCACCTCCGGTTAACCATCTCTTCATCCGTTGTATTACTTGAATTTTTAATATCATTAAGTATGTATTTCATGCTTTCGTCCAGCCAGACTATTTTGTTGGGGGGTACCTCCAAGGTCAGCTGTATTTTCTGCCCTCTCCATTTATCTGATGACTGTACAACAAATGAATAATCGAATTCAATAAGAGAGTCGAATTGGCGAACGGAATATTTTATTCTTTTTGCCTTGTTCATTGCATCCTTTTGTCCTTCCCCCCTCGCAGTTCCAGTCAATATTAATCCGAAACTGTCCGTTTCAGAAGGTACAATATTCAATGTTACCGGGGTAAGGGTTATGCTCTTTTCGTCAAAACGTATTAAATCATATTCGCTGCCTGTTTCATCATTATCTTCCTCTAAAAATTTCCCGGATCTATCTTTTGTATTCACTTTAAGGTATAGTATGTTTGATTTTGGCTGATAAAGAACAATACTTTTTTCTGTTTTAACTTTAACCTTAAAATCTCTGCTAACCATTAATCCAACGTAAATACAAATCAGCAAACCCGTAACCCAGAGTAACTTAAAAGTTAAATTCAACAATTTGTTTGAAGGCTGGAAGTTGAAAAGTATTCTAAATCCTCCGTATATCATCATTAAAATGGGAATTCCAAGCAATAAACTTCCTCCCAGCAATGCTAAGTTCATAAGTTGAGGTGTGCCGAAAATCAGGTTCCCGAAATCACGTATTGAATAATGACCTAAATTACCTAGTTCAAGCAAATGAACAGGATACACGCCAAACAGGGAGGCCAAAAGAAAAACCAATAAAAATATGCCTGTAACAATTAATAAATAGGCGATTATTCTTCCGAACATTCTGAAAAAAGTTCCAAATAGTTCTGCCAGAAAACCAACCAAACGATTCGTCGTGTGGTTGATTTTTTCTTTGTATTCTTTTGAACCGATTTCATTTTTGAGTTGATTCACTTTTTTCCTAAGGTTTTGAGCTTCTTCATTGATCGTTCTTCCAATATTGTCAATATTTACCGGCTCGCCCCGCATTTCCAATTTATCTGCCGAGGTTTTTGCTTTCGGAATTACCATCCACAAAATCAAATAAAACAAAAACCCACTTCCAAAAAAGAAAAATGTTAAAGCAAAAACAAGCCTGATCCAGATCGGGTCAAAATCAACATATGCCCCTATGCCTGAGCATACTCCACCAAGAATCTTGTCATCGGGATCTCTGAAAATTCTTCTTCTGGATTTGGCAGATGAATCGGTTGAAGATGTCCCCAAATCACCAGGTGGTTCCGACCCAAGTTCCCCTGGCTCCGTTCCGAATTCCTCTGGCTTGCCCATGGTGTTTATGACCTGCTCAACATCAGCGATCGTAACGACCTGCTTCGCCTGTCCGACTTTTTCCTGCATCATTTCAGCAATACGGGATTCAATGTCCGTCATGATTTCATCCCTGCCTTCGGAGGCACTGAAACTTTTTCTAATTGCATTCAAATAATTGCCAAGCATTTCATAGGCATCTTCATCAATATGAAAAATAATTCCACTGAGGTTAATTGTTAATGTCTTTTTCATTTTTGGGGTTCTTTATAATTCATTATTTTAATTTGGTTTTTTGGTAGCTTTTTCAACTGCATTCATTAATTCCTTCCACGTGGCACCCAATTCCTTGAGAAATTGTTCTCCTAAAAGTGTGAGTCGGTAATATTTTCTTGGAGGCCCGGAGGTGGATTCTTCCCAGCGATAACTTAAAAGCCCGTCATTCTTCAGGCGGGTCAGCAATAGATATAAAGTTCCTTCTACAACAATCAGCTTGGAATCCTTCAGCTTTCCTATTATTTCAGAAGGATAATGATCGCCTTGGGAAAGTATCGAGAGAATACAAAACTCAAGTACCCCCTTTCTCATCTGCGCCTTTGTGTTTTCAATATTCATTTTTTATTTTTCTGAAGCAAAGATATAGTTTATATATATTACTATGCAATACATAGTACTAAATATATTACTATGTATCTGATAGTCAATTAATTTAAATTATATTTTAGTGAAAAAATGAAGATTTTTAGTGTTAAATTCATCTCTTAAATGAAGTTTAAAGTCTTAACTTTACCCCTTATGTTTAAAAAAATAAGTAAGAATTTTTATTGGTTTTTAGCATTTTCCATTTTATTCAGCAATTTGCTCGCACAAAAAGACACCAAGGCATACCGTAAATTATTTGAAGAAGGAAACAAATTATTTCTTGAAAAAAACTACAACTCTGCCGTATTAACCTATTTAAGTGCATTTAATATTGATTCCGGGAATAATAATATCCGGTACAAAGTTGGTCTGGCCTACTTATATTCTTCCGATCAAAAAACAAAATCAATCAGGTTTCTCGAACGGGCATGCAAAAATACTACGGATCATTACAGTGAATATGATCCCTATGAAACCAAATCTCCTGTTATTTCAAATTATTACCTGGGCATTGCATATCAGCTCAATTATGAGTTTGATAAGGCAGTAGATAAATTTCAATATTGTTCAGAAGTATTTAAAGACAAGAAAACACCGCCGGATTTTAAACTACACATCGATCAGTGCAATGTTGCGGCTGAACTGATAAAACACAAAGTTGAAGTCAAGATTGAAAACATGGGACCCACTTTTAATACCGTTTACCCTGAATACTGTCCAATCATTAATGCCGATGAATCGACATTGATTTTTACTTCCAGGCGTCCGGGTGGCGTCACAGAAGAGAAGGGACCAGACGGTCAATATTATGAAGATATTTATATCAGTAACAAAGGTCCTGATGGTGCCTGGGCAACACCAAAATTAATCAGCCATTACATCAACACCGAATTAAATGATGCAGCGATAAGTCTCTCTGCTGACGGACAACAATTATTTGTTTTTTCTCCCGAAAATGGAGGTGATATTTATTACAGTAATTTTGACGGCGGTTCCTGGAGCCGGCCTTTGCCACTTGGTTCAGATATTAATTCTAAATATTGGGAAACACATGCCTGCGTTTCTGCAGATAATCAAACCATTTATTTTGTAAGCGACCGTCCGGGAGGTTATGGTGGCAGGGATATTTACAAATGCATTAAACTTCCAAATGGCAACTGGAGCCTTGCCACGAACCTTGGACCAACCATTAATTCTGCGTACGATGAAGATGCACCCTTTATTCACCCGGATGGTGTTACCTTGTTTTTCAGCAGTAACGGACCTGCAAGCATGGGTGGATTTGACATATTTTATTCTACCCTTACTGAAACCAAATTCAAAAAACAAACCACCATGAGATGGACCAGGCCAAAAAATATGGGGTACCCGATTAATACCACCGGAGATGATATTTACTATGTCTTGTCCACCGATGGTAAAAGATCCTACTTTTCATCTGAAAGAGAAGGCAGCGTAGGTGAAAAAGATTTATTTGAGATGACAACTTTCAACAATGCGGTGGTTAACCCATTGGCATTATTGGTTGGCTATTTAACATTTGAGGGGACGAATATTAATGGTGCCGCTAACATACGGATTACTGCAACAGACGTGGAAACCGGCGAAATTGTACAGGAAATAAGACCAAATGTAAAAACCGGAAAATACATTATGGTACTTAGTCCGGGAAACGACGGCAAAACCTATGATTTAAAATATGAGGCAGAAGGTTTTCTACCCTATTCAGAGCAACTCAAAATTGAATCGGGTTCATCTTATCAGGAATTAAAACGAGAGGTTCGCCTTAAACTGGTGAATTTCGAGGCAAAAAGATCCGGAGATGTAACCATTACTGGAATTGTCAGAAATTCAGAAGGAGTGCCGGTTACAGATGCTAAAGTAATTGTAAAAGACAATACGACAGGGGAAATTGTAAAAACATATCAGACGCTGAACGACTCGGGCTTTTACTATGCATCCTTAAGAACCGGTCGAAATTATAATATTTCCTTTGAAACAAGCGGAACCCTGTTCCACTCGGAAAATGTCGATATTCCTGCACAGGCTGATTACTCTGTAATCAAGAGGGACATAAAAATGGAAAAAGCGCAAGCAGGGGCTTCCATCATTCTGAGAAATGTATTTTTTAAAACCGGCAAGGCTACACTAACCAAAGAATCAAAAATTGAGCTTGAAAAAATCTATGACCTCCTCGGTCAGAATAAAGATTATAAAGTGGAAATCGGAGGACATACGGATGCTGGAGGAGAAGAACATGGGAATCTGAATTTATCTCAGGAACGTGCACAGGCCGTAGTAGATTACCTGATAAAGAATCAAAAACCCTATTACATTGCCCCCTTTTATTACAAGGGTATTGATGCCAAGCGTGTGGTATCAAAGGGGTACGGTTCATCAAAACCCATTGCAGATAATAAAACGGAAGAGGGGAGGAAAATGAACAGGCGGGTAGAAATGAAAATCATCAGTACACAATGAGGTTTTTATTATTGCATACTACTCTTTTATGGGCGCTATTCCTGCTAACTTTTAATATTTGTTACTCCCAAAAACCGAACTCAAGGTTTATTGATCCCAGGGAAGCGCAGGAACACTTTGATCATAAGAATTATCTTGCAGCCATGCGGGTTTATAAAGAATTGCTAAAAAGGGACCCGGATGATCAGGAATACAATACCAAAGTTGCCATTTGTTACTTAAAAACGAACCTGGATAAAACACAGGCGATTCAATACCTCGAAAAAATAACCAAAAAAGGAAAAGCTGATTTTGAAATCTGGTTTTACCTGGGTCAGGCCTATCAATACGCCAACAGGTTTGACGATGCGATTAAAGCGTATTCCAGCTCAAAAGAAAAAGCGTCGAAGAAAGAATCTGAGAAAGCAGAACGCGCTATTGAAACCTGTAATAATGGTAAACAATTTGTCAAGTTTCCACTCGATGTGACTTTTGAAAATTTGGGTAAGGATGTTAATTCTGAATATGCCGATTATTATCCATTTGCTACTAAGAACGAATCATTTATGGTTTTTACAAGCCGCAGAAAAGGCGGCAAAAGCAACGCACTTGAAATGGACGGATTATACGCTTCAGATATTTATTTGACCACTGTGAAAGATGGAAACTGGACAAAAGCAGTTAATATAGGAGCGCCCGTAAATACAACGTTTGATGAACAGGCCGTCGGTCTTTCACCTGATGGTTCAAGTATGATTGTTTACCTCGACCACATTGATAGTCTCGGAAATATTTATTCGTCAAATTATGCAAATGGAAAATTTCAGAAGCTTGTTAAATTAAACAGTAACGTTAATTCCGGGTTTGAAACTTCAGGCTCGATCAGCGAAGAAGGCGAAATCATTTTCTTTGCAAGCGAACGGGCGGGTGGTGTTGGAGGAACAGATTTATACATGGCCAAAAAATTGCCCAATGGACTTTGGGCCGTACCTCAGAATCTTGGGAAAACGATCAACACTATTTATAATGAAGACTTTCCTCATTTGTCAGAAGATGGGAAAACGCTTTATTTTTCTTCTCAGGGACATTCCAGCATGGGTGGATATGATATTTTTAAGTCTGTCTACGATGCTGAAAACAACACCTGGTCTGAACCTCAGAATCTCGGCTATCCGATCAATACTTCAGATGATAATTACACCATTTCATTCACTGAAAAAGAACGATTTGCATATGTTTCCATGCTCAGGCCAGGCGGCCTGGGTGATCTGGATATTTACCGGATCCGGTTTAATAATACGGAACAAAGAATTACCTATATTTCAGGTCGTGTGAGTACAACTGACACTACCCTTACAAAAACAGATGCCGTAATTAAAGCCACGGATTTATCCAATAAAGATGCGCAACCACTCACCTATGCTCCGATTCCAACCAGCGGGAAATACATTATGGCGCTAAGTCCAGGGGTTTATTTAATTTCTGTTGAAATCGACGGTTACAATTCAATTACTGAAAACCTGACCATTCTTGACAAAGGCTCTTTTCAACCTGAAATCAAAAAAGACTTTGTTCTTAGTAAAAAGAACCAGAACAAATGAATTTCAGAAAGCTTGTCATAATTATTGTCCTTGCTCTACTCCTGCCTTTTGAAACGATTTTATCTCAAAATAAAAGAGTTGTGGACCCGGATATGGCAAAAGAACATTTCTCGCATCATAATTATGTCATGGCACTTCCTTTTTACAAAGAGCTTGTTAAGCAGCAACCTAAGAGTATCGAATACAATTTAAACACTGCATTATGCTATTTGAAAACCAATATAAACAAGGCGGCTGCCATACCGTACCTTGAATTTCTCAGCGGTTTACCCAAACCAGACGAAGATGTTTATTTTAATCTTGGTATGGCATACCAATATGCTTACCGTTTTGACGAGGCTATCAGCGCTTATGAAAAATGCACCAAGTATGCCAAAGGAAATTTACTTCAGCTGGCGGAGCGCCAGATTGAAACCTGTAACAATGCCAAGGAGCTGATTAAATATCCGGTAGATGCTGTTTTTATTAGCCTTGGGAAACAGGTTAATTCAGAATTCCCTGACTATAATCCTCTGATATCTTCTGATGAATCCTTTATGGTATTTACTTCAAGAAGACCAAGGGGTTCGGGCACCAGACCCGAAATGGACGGTTATTATTCTTCAGATGTCTATATCTCCTATCCGAAAGACGGAGTCTGGCAAAAACCAAAAGAAATAGGTTCACAGATTAATACATCTCTTGATGAACAGGCCGTTGACCTGTCTCCCGACGGTAAACTGGTGATTGTTTACCTTGACCATATTGATTCCGCCGGCAATATTTATTACTCTGAAAATACTTCAAAGCAGTTCAGCAAACTCGTGAAATTTGAAAGAAATATTAATTCGGGTTTTGAAACTTCAGGCACTGTTTCAAATGACCGTGACCTCATGGTATTTGCGAGCAAACGTCCGGATGGTTATGGTGAAACCGACTTATACATGGTAAAAAAGTTGCCTAACGGAAATTGGGCGCTCCCTCAATTGTTGGGAAATCAGATTAACACGAAATTAAAGGAAGACTATCCCCATCTTGCAGCGGATGGTAAAACATTGTATTTTGCTTCTCAGGGACATTCCTCCATGGGCGGATTTGACCTTTTCAAATCGATCTATACGGAAGAAACCAATACCTGGTCACCCCCGGAAAATCTGGGTTATCCGATCAACAGCCCGGACGATGATTTAAGCATTTCATTCACTGGAGACGGTTGTTACGGGTACCTTTCCACTACCAGGGACGGGGGGTTCGGGGATCTTGATTTATACAAAGTTAAAATCAATAAAAATTATACCCGCTATAGTATTGTCACGGGCTATGTGAGTACCTCAGACACGATGGGACCCTATATCAAAAAACAAATTTTAGCTGTTAAGGCGGATACAAAAGAAATACAAAAATTTACCCCGGTTAAGGTAAGTGGAAAATTTGTGATGGCCCTTTCTCCCGGTAAATATACTTTGACAGTGAAAGCCGAAGGATATGACGATTTCAATTTTTTGATGACAATTATTGACGTACCTTTTCAACCTGAAATCAGACAGGATTTTCAGTTAAATAAAACGCCCACTTCAAAATAAAATTTTGTGCTCCTAAACCTAACCCGCCCACTTGCCTTCTTTGATCTCGAAACGACTGGAATTAGCGTTGGCGCAGATCGCATTGTTGAAATTTCAATTCTAAAATTAAACCCTGATGGCACAAAGGAAATTCTAACCAGGCGCATAAATCCGGTAATACCGATTCCCGCCCAGGCTACTGCTATTCACGGAATCTCAAACGAGGATGTAAAAAATGAACCTACCTTTGCCGAATTAGCTCATTCGTTAAATAATTTTCTGGAAGGCTGTGATCTAGCCGGATATAATTCAAACAGATTTGACATTCCACTTCTGGTGGAAGAATTCCTTCGATCTGACATTGATTTCGAAGTAAAAGGAAGGAAGATGATTGATGTTCAAAATATTTTTCATAAAAAAGAACAAAGAACTTTATCTGCTGCTTTAAAATTTTATTGCGATAAAATCCATAATATGGCACACAGCGCGGAAGCAGATACGATCGCTACCCATGAAATACTGGAAGCTCAGCTGGATAAATACCCTGATCTAAAGAATGACACTTCTTTCCTTCATGAATACTCTACACAAACCTCCAATGTCGACCTGGCCGGCAGAATTGTTTACAACAGCCAGGGCGTTGAAGTCTTTAATTTCGGAAAACACACAGGAAAGGCAGTGGAAACAATTCTTAAAACGGTCTCAACATTTATTAACAGTGGTTTGTCTATTACAACTGGATGATGAACGGAGATTTCCCGCTTTATACAAAAAAAAATCATTACTCAAATTCGCTTACGTTCAGTAAATAACAAATGAAAGTCATTTGCATCGGGCATAATTATGCTAAACACAATTC